>WLWH01000875.1_pt1 | contig 23198 bp, 21 predicted proteins | sample 6712741 | NCBI WGS metagenome assembly WLWH01 (sample SAMN12718694, study PRJNA515312) | sponge metagenome | isolation source: marine sponge | host: Mycale hentscheli | place: New Zealand: South Island, Marlborough, Capsize Point | collected 2003-05-01
TTTTAGATAATTATGATAGTAATTTTTATGATACTTATAACAAAAAATTACAGGATATTAAAGATAAGGGTAAAGCCCTTATGGAAGTTGGTGGTACTTTAGAAGGTTTATATGGTACAGGAAAAGCTATTCAAGGAAGTATTAGATCTTTAAAAAAATCAAAAAATGATGCCGATGAAGATGGTGATAATACTAATGATGCTGATGAAGCAACAAATGAAGCTACAAATGATGTAGAAAATGTGGCTGATGATGTGACAGATAATGTGGCAGATAATGTTGAAGATGATAGTGAAGATTTATCATCCCAAGCACGACAATTATTAGGGGGAACTAGTGATTTAGAAAGTGGGACAGGTGGATCTGAATTATTAAGTGAATCAAATCTCGCTACACGGGCTGGAGATTTCGTATTAGGGGCTGAAACAAATGTCAGCCCTCCAATTGAATCAATATTAACCCAAGATGTAAATACAGAAGCTACACAAGGAGGGGTAATGGCAACCAATGAAGTTGAAACAGAAATGCCAACTATGGCCGATGAATTCGCCGATGAACCAGACGATGCCGAATTTTTCCAAGGGGCACAAAGAGCTATAAGACCAGTGGCCGCGCGAACAATAGCTGAAACGACTGGGGAAAATGTAGCTGAAAATGTTGGTGAAACTGTAGGTGAAACTGTAGGTGAAACTGTAGGTGAAAGTGTAGGTGGTGAGGTTACTTCAGGACTTTTAGGGGCTACTTTAGGAACGGCATTAGGAATTGGAGCTGAAGCAATACCTGTTGTAGGTGGTTTAGCGGCGATTGGTGTGGGGTTGTATGAATTATTTCATCATCATAATAAACCACAAGCACCACCACCACCAACAAACACAGTGAGCCAAAAAGGTGAGATGGTTGTTCCCAGTTTCGATTCAGTCACAGACATACCAGCATCTCAATCAGCATTTTAATAGTAATTTTATTTTTTTTCATTGACATTTTTATTTAAGATTTGATTTGGACAGAAGTGGCATATACTTCTTAATAAATGTTATTGCCACTTTTGTCCAGAATAATGCTATTTTATTTTTTATTAACTATTTATCTTAAAAAAAAGTTTTTTTGTTGTTTTTTTATTAACTATTTATCTTAAAAAAAAGTTTTTTTGTTTTTTTTTAAATTTTTTACTTTAACATTTTTTTTGATTTTAATGTAAAAGTTCAAAAAAAAAAATATATTCTATATATATATAAGATGTTTAAACAACAAGGTTCAGGACAATTTATTCCAACTAAATCAGTCGAAGTTAAACCAGAGGCTCAAGTGGATTATAATCCATTAGATCAAACTCAAGTGAGATTTTTGCTTCCACAATATCTGGGATTTATCGATCCCAAAGAGTGTAAATTACAATATAATTTAAAATTTAGTGGTAGAGGAAGACCTCAACCAAATTCACGTGGTGGATGTCACTCTTTATGGCGTGATTTTAGAATTCAAGATGGTACAGGACAAAGCACTTTAGAGGAAGTACAAGATTATAATGTTCTTACAGCTCAATGGTGGGGTTATACTCAAAATCACTCCATATCTTCAAGAAGAACATTATTTGAAGGTAAATCCGAAAGTCCAGCTGTAGGTGAGTCACTATTTTATTCTCGTGGTATGGATTGGAGTTCTGGTGCTATAACAAATTCATTAGAAGCTAAGACATTAGAAATAGAACAACCATTATATTCTGGAATTCTTTCGAGTGATAAAGTATTCCCATTAATGGCAACTCAAGGATTAAGACTTCAAATGACATTAGATAATATTAATAGATCATGTGTTTTTCAAACAGGTACATTAGGAGTTCAAAAAGATACATCAGCAGATATATCTGCATGTCAATCAAAAACACCTAAAAACGCTGGTGGTGATGCTAAACCATCGTTAGCAGATATTTTTAAAATGGCTATTTTGAACCCCGACGATGCTCCAAGTGGTAGGGGTGTTAATCGTAATGCCGCTCCCTTTAATAACAACCCATTTGATATTGGTGATTTACTTTATATTGGAGATGGTCCTACTGCTGAACCGCTTGGAGTTATTGTAGGATTTGATAAAGATACTGATAATGATTTAGAAATCTCGTATGTTCCTAATAGAGCAAATACTGTAGGATTAGCGAATAATCATGGAGCAAACAGTCCTGTTTATGTTCTTTCTCGTGATAGAGTTTCAGGTGTAAATTTAGCCAATGTTCCAGTAGAAAATCAACTTCAAGCAGCCCAAGGAATTACATTCACTATGAGTGATGTTCAGTTTATTTTAGGTGTTGTTTCCCCTCCCGAGGGATATGTTAAAGCAATGATGAATCAAATGGAATCAAGTAAAGGATTGGCTATGGATTATAAGACTTATAGTACATATAGAGTTAATTTAACAGCTAAAAATGGACTCACTAATCAACTAATTCCAGCTAGATCTCAAAGAGCTTATAGTGTTTTATCAGTTCCATTAGCTCAAGATAAACAGCTAGATTTCGAACAGGATTCACTTCAAGGACAAGTAGATGGATGTCAGAGTTACCAATATGTTATAGGTGGGCATTTGATCCCTGATCGGCCTATACAATTACAAAGATATAATAATGTTCCAGCTCATGTAGATGCTTTACATCTTATTGAATTAGAAAAATCATTAGTAAATTGTGGATATGGAGTTAGAGATTTACAAAGAGTTCCTGAAAGATTTTTAATTGGAAGAAGTTTTTCGAAATATGGACAAGTGAGTGATTTAAATAGTAGAGATTTATCTTTAAGAATGGAATATAGTGGAGCAACAGAGCAAAAATTATTTAATCATTATGTTTGTCACATTAGAAGAATGGTTGTAGCTCAAGGAAGAGTAATGTCAATGTAAATATTTTAATATAGTTTTTTTGTAAAAAAAAGTTTTTTTCTTGTTTTTTTTATTATTTATTTATCTCAAAAAAAGTTTTTTCTTTAATTAATTAATTATTTATCTCAAAAAAAAAATATATATATATTATAAAATGAACATTGTATCTGTAGAAAAATCAGAAATTTTCCCTCTTAATCCTCCAGCTGATGGAGCTTATTCATTCAAAAAAGGATTTCCAATTGTCCAATTTCAAATCGCAAATCAAGATAAGTTATTAAATGGAAAAAGTTTAAGATTAAACGGTAAATTTAAATTGGATAAACCAGGTGGTGGTTTGCCAACTAATTCAGTTGGTGGTGATGCAACATCAAATGGTATATCACTTAATAGTCGTGTTGGTATTCCCTCAATATTTCAACAAATTACACTTGCAACTCAATCTAATCAAACTTTAGAAGTTGTTAGAAGTTATGGAAGATATTTGGCAAGTGTAGTTCCAGTGACTCATTCTCAATCAGATATGGATTCATCTTTAACACAAGGAAATCCTGCATCTAGTAGTAGATCTTTTGTTGCAGCTCATTCTGTAAATAATGAGGTATCTTTTAGTATCCCATTGAGAACTGGGCTTTTAAATTCTGGGCAACCTATTCCATTAGGAAATAATGGTTTAAGAGGTATGCTTATTAATCTAGAATTAGCACCAGATTCTCATGTTATTAGTGGTTATTCCACATTCGACGATGATGGTGTTGAAACTAAACAACTATTTAATCCTATTTCTACTGGTGCAAGTTATCAAATTTCAGATTTATCTATTACATATGATTTACTTATTCCAGATGAAAATGGTAGGCAACAAATGAGTTCTGCAGCTACTGGACAATTTGTGTATAATTCTATTAGTCAATTATATGGTGTTCTTAATAGCAGTGATCAAACTCAAAATTATAATTTAGGTACATCAAATACTTTATCAGTATTCCATTCATTTATACCAACAACTTTTATTAATAATTATGCTCAAGATGGATTTTCAACTGATAGATTAGCAAATAGTAATGGTGGTCAATATAATAGTGATGCAATCATAAAAAGAGTCACTTACATTAGAGGTGGTTCAAAATTTCCATTAGATTATGCATTAGATGTAGAAGATGAAGCTCAAGAATCAAGACCACAAACTCAATTAGAAACTAAATTTATTGATTCAATTAAACCTCTTCCAAGTGCAAATCATTCCCTTATGAGTCTTCAAACACAAAATGGTGTATCAGATAAAGTTGGATTTAATTTAAATCCTACACCAGAAAAATCAGCTACACTTTCAGATCCTAAGCCTGTTTTTGGAGCTGGTGTGAATTTTGATCCATTGACAAGAGTTGGTGTTGATTTCAAAAACACTAATTATGGTATTAGAATTGAGAGTGAATTAGATGGGGCTTCGCCAAATTCAATTTATACATATGTTGTAGCAAAAAACACATTAACTTATTCACCAAATGGAATTATGGTACAAACTTAATTTTACTTTTTATTTATATTTGGACAAAAGTGGCATCTACTCTTATATATATGTTGTTGCCACTTTTGTCCAGAATAAATTTTAATATAGTTTTTTATTTTCTCAAAAAAAAAGTTTTTTTGTTGTTTTTTATTTTTAATTAATTAATTATTTATCTCAAAAAAAAAATATATATATATTATAAATGGCAAGTTCTATCCCTGAATCACTGAAACCACGTACTATGAGTACAGTATCAACGATGAACATTGAAACTAATGTTTTAGATCCAATTATTATAAATCAAAATTTTTGTAGATTTGTTTTAGAAAGAAAAGGAATATTAGACATGGGCTCTGTTATTACATTGGCAGTCACATGTTCTGCAACAGCGACAGGAAGAGCATATCTCCCTATTAAAACAGGAATCCATGCATTAATCAAAAGAGCTGTATTAAGAATCGGTAGTAAGGTTGTAGCAATTACAGATGAATATGGTACATATATGACAATAAGAAGACAATTCAAAACTCAAGAGGAAAAAAGTCAAAAAGATATGGTAAAAGTTGGTTCTGTTGATGTGGTATGTCCTGATGCAGAACAAACAGGAAAATTACAATTACGAGATGTAGAATATACTAATAATAACACAACCACCCCACTCGAACAATTTTCAATTAAGGCAGCAGATTTAGAAACACCTATTTTTAGTGTAAAAATTAGTGAATTATTTCCAGCAATGAGAGAGGTACAATTACCACTTTATCTTATTAATGAGCCTTGTTCTATTGAATTAACATTTAACACTCAAGGAGCTGTAGATAGTCAAGAAGGTAAAATTTGTGTTTTTGATGATGCAATTAATGAAACAGATAAAGCTATAAATGTATCTACTACAAATGTGAAATTTCTTGCAGATTATTTAACTTATGATGATAATAGAATGCAAGAAACAGCTAAAATGGTTATGTCTGAATCTGGTATGGTTATTCCTTATGAAGATGTAGTAATGACTACAACTAATTTTCCACCCACAGCTCAGCCTGGTGTTGGTAATATTCAACAAAATAAAGTGGTAAGAGATTTAGGTTTATCAGGTATGAGTGTTAGAGCTATTTTAACCCATATGAAAAAAGTAGGAGTCAATAAACTTCTTGGTCAATATAGCTCAGATGCTTATAATGTTCCAGATCAATACAATGTAAGAATAAATGATAAACAGTTTTATCCAAGAGAAGTCACATCTGAAACATATAAAAGTCATGAATTAGGATTAGTTTTTGGCACTGATATTTCAATCCATAATGCAGAATATTCAAAAGATATAGCTACAGATAAATCAACAGTTGATAATACAGTATCTAATCAACCTTTTTCTGCCTCAACTTATGCTGGAAATGCGATGACAGCTCTTCTTGGATCTCAGCATTATTTAGGTATTGATTTAACTACATCTCCATTGAATGCTCCTGGTGTTGGGCAACAAATAGGGCAAAAACCAGTGCAAATGCTACATACTTTAACGAATACCAATGATGATTATGAAGGAAGAGATGTTAAATATTTTTCAACAGTAGAAAGATTGATGAGCCTAAGAGGAGGACAAGTATCTGTAAGTGCTTAAATTTAAGACGTTTTTATTTTTTTTTATTTTAAACTATTTAAAGAATAGATTGCTTAATTAATTATCTAATATATATATATAATGCCTCGTGAAAAAGGAAGTCGAAATTTAAATGATTATAAATATTCAGTAGATGATGGTAATTCAAAAAAGTTTTTTATCAGACAAAAAGATATAGAAATAATGTATAATTTAAAAAGAACAGCAATTTATTTTATGATTAATAAACCAGAAAGAAGAAAAGATCATAAAGGATTAATTATAGAAAAATTGGATAAACCTATGCCAGTATATAAAGTTATTAAAGATATTAATGATGATTCAATTAATATAAAATATGAAAAAGTAATTTATTAATAAATTAATATATTATAATGTCTTCTTATAAGCAAAAATTCAATAAAAAATATGGTTTTAGTTTAAATGAACCACATAACCTCAACGAGATTTCTAAAATAACAAAGGTTAAAAAAAGCATATTACAGCTAGTTTTTAATAGAGGTATTGGAGCGTGGAAGAATAATATTTCTTCTGTTAGATTAAAAAGTGGGAAAAAGGATTATTCTGTTACTGATAGAAGTAAAAAGATGTCACCAGAACAATGGGCTTATGCGAGGGTGTATAGTTTTCTTATGGGTGGTAAAACCTCTAAAACCGCAGACAAAGATTTATATGATAAAATTTAATTTTTTTTGTTTTTTTATTTAATTTTAATGAAAGGAAATATTTATTTTTAATTTATTAATTTAAATTTAATCTTAATTTAATGTCTTCAATTCCCCATTTTATCAAAAATTCAGGTAATTTTTCACCAATTGTATTCCTACAGTGGGGACAACTTATTATACCTTTTCCATTTTTAAACATATCTAAATAACAATTTCCACACCAATTATTTGAACATTTTGTGCAAGTTATATTTGTTTTTATTTTTTCAAAACATATTATACAAGGTTCTGAAATTCCATTTTTTAGAGTATCTAATTTTACAAATATATGTCTCTTAATTTCTTTCCAAGTATTATTTGGTAAAATTGTTATTTCAGTTTTATTATTAATAATAATCTCATAATACAATGTTTCTGGATCCATATTTAAATGAAATTTATCATTTTTATAATGATTGACAGTTAGATTTTTAATTACAATACACCTTTTATGATATTTATTAAACTCTATAGGGTTCATTTTTATAATTTCATCCATTATTTATATTATAAATATTTGCATTTATTTTTATTTATTTTTATTTCTTTTTATTTAATTTTATTTATTTTTTTTTATATATTTTTTTAAAATTTCATTTATTTTTAAAGATAAACTATTTAATTATAAGAAAAATACGATTAAAAAAGTTTTTTATTTCATTTATTATATAGAAATGTTAAATTGGACAGAAGTGGCAACAACATATATATAATAGTAAATGCCACTTTTGTCCAAAGCAAATCTTAAATGAAAATGTCAATCAAAAATCCCACTTTCTTTTATTAAATGAAAATGTTAAATGAAAATGTTAAATAAAATATTAAATGAAAATATTAAATAAAATGATTTAAGGATTTATTATCTAACTATTATATATAATAGAATGATTAATCCAGAAATAGCTCAATTATTAAAATTCCATTTAATAAATGGAACAAGTAAATTTCCAGGAATAGAATGGAAAACATGTAATAAACATTTATGGAATAAAAATAAACATATCACAGGACATAAAAATTATGGTATTCCAACAGGTAAAAAAAATAATATTATTTTATTAGATTTAGATTTTTATAAATGGGAAGATAATCATCCATTTTATGAATTATGTAAAAAGGAAGATTTAGAAAAATATTTAAAAGCATTTAAAACTATAACTGTAAGAACAGGACATGATGGATGGCATTTATGGTTTAAATATAATACAGAATTAAGAACAAGAGATAACCACCAATTAAATATTGATATTAAAAGTGATGGTGGTTATGGTGTAGGACCATGTAGTAAAATGATAAAAGAAAAAAATAAAGCACCATATAATGAAGTTGGAAAAATAGGATATTACAGAGAAATTTGGAAAGATACTAATACCAATTTACAAGATATGCCAAAAGAATTAATTAATTGGTTAAAAAAATATCAACAAATTGGAGGAAGTAAAAAAATAAAACCAACAAAAAAACAATTAATAACTAGTAATAATTATTTAGAAAAAGAACAAAACCATTATAATTATAATATTAATGATGAAAAATTAAAAGAAATTATTAATAAACTACCAAATACATTATGGGAAAATTTTGATGAATGGTTTAAAATAACAACTGCATTTAAAGCACTTAATAAAAAGAATATTTGGGAAATAGAATGTAAAAAACATCAAGGATATAATAAATTAGAAAACGAAAAAATATGGAAAAGTATTAAATCAGCTCATAATTCAATGAATTTAGTAAATTGGTTATTACATCAAACAAATGACAGAACATTATTAGATTATATTAAATATAAACCAATTCCAGAAAATAAATTAAAAGAAAGTAATTATAAATATGAAAAAATAAATAGACAAAAATTAGGAAAAATAGAGGGAAATGAAAAAGATAATAATTATGTAAAATTAGAAAATTATCATGATGTATTTATCAGATCAGATACTGGAACTGGGAAAACAACATTATTAAAAAAGTATATTTATAATACTAATCAACCATTAATAAGTATAGTAAGTAGAGTATCATTAGCAGATTCACATTATAATGATTTTCAAAAACAAGGTATTAATATTCATAATTATCATATAGCACAAGATAAATGGTATTTTAACACTGGAGAGAGTGTTGTTATTACAATAGAAAGTATAAGAAGAATAAGCGATTTAGATTTTTCTAATTATGTAGTATTTTTAGATGAATATGATAGTTTAATAAAACACCTTATAAAATCACCTACATTAAACAGTAAGACAACATATTGCTGGAAAGTATTAAGAAGATTAATAAAAGAATGTAAGCAAATTATAGCTGTAGATGCAGATATACATAGTGATAGAATGAAATTTATTAAAGATTTAGGTAGAGATATAACAATTATAGAAAATGAATATAAACATAATAAAGGAGTTAAAATGAGAGAGCTTTATAAATATCAAGATTTTATCAATGAATGTAATAAAGTAGATGATAAATTAGTTTGTTGTGATAGTAAAACTGATGCAGAAATTATTTTTAAAGAAATAATAAAAAAAAATGATGCGAAACCAATTATAGAAGGAGATGATAAAAATGTAGATTATCAAATATATGAATGTAAAAAAGGGAAAACATATGCGTTAATAACAAGTGAAACTGATGAATATATAGATTTAGATGATCATGATATAGTTGTTTTTTCACCTAAAATTATATATGGATTAGATTCTTTAAGAAAAAGACCTGTATTTTCTCATTATAAAGAACATACAATAAATCCGAGAGCCATGCTACAACAAGTAGCAAGATGTAGAAATATAGTTGAATTAGTTTTTATTTTTTATAAAAAGAAATTTAATACTGAAAAATATACTATAAGAAAAGATGTAAAAAAAGAATTTGATAATTTAAAAGAATATACAAGAGATTTTAAGGAATTATTAACAGATGATGAATCTAATTTATATGAAGAGATGTTAATAGATTTAGAATATGAAGAAGATTGTTATTATACAAATAAATACGCTCATTTTAGAAATGGAGCATTAGAAAAAGGTTTTATAGAAGAAATAAAAGCTTATCAAACAGAAGCCAAAATTTTAATCGAAAAAGAGAAAGAACATAAAGAAGAAAAATATGATAATTTTAATCCAGAAGATCCTAAATATGAAAAAATAAATAAATATTTGGAATTACCTTCGGAAGTTATGAAAAAAAATAAAGAGTTATTTTTAGATATAACAGAATTAAATAATTATTTTAATAAAGCTAATTTCTTTTTTAAAGGACAATATGAATGGAAAAGAGATTTACAATACAATAAAGATTTTATGATTAAAAAGATAACAAATAATAAAAACAAGTTTAATTTTATAATACAAGTATTTAATAAATTAGGAATAAAAGATAAAACAATATTAACACCAACTAATAAAATACATAAAAATGATGCTGATTTATTATGGAAAGAATATAAAGCATTATGGAGATATAGAGGAAAAGATTTAGATTTATCAATAGAATATTATCAAACAAAATGGTTAAGTGGAATTTATAGGAAACTTTTTGGTAAAAATATTTTAAAAGAACCAGAGAGAATTATTATAAATGGTAAAAAACTAAACAAATATATTATTAATGAAGATGAATTATATAAACAACGAGATTTAATGAGATATAAAGAAAAACATATTCCAAGTGGAAAAATAGATTTTAGAATTGGATATGAATTTGAAATCAATAAAGAAAAGATAAAGAAAAGACATAAAAAAGTTATGAAATATATTATAAATGATATTGAAGATATAGCTTATACAATTGAATTAAATAAAGAAAAAAATAATTATTATCATAAAAAAGGTATAAAATATGTTATACATGATATTATAAATAAAAAATATAAATTAGCTTTTTTAGATAATAGTTTTAATGATGAATAAAATATTTCATAAATATATCTTATATATATATAAAATGAAAGTTAATGAAATTAAAAAATTATTATCAAAATTAAATAAAGATAATAAAATTGTTGGAATTTGGAAAATGAATAAATCACAATTATTAGCAAAAATATCTGAACTTAAATATGAATTAGATGAAGAAAAAAAAACACTTGTTCCAAAAGTAGAAATGAAAAGAAGAAAAAAAATAAAATTATAAAATTATTTTTTTTTAGTTTTTTTATCTTTTTTTTTATATCCTTCGAATATTTTTTCTGGTTTTATTTGGGGATTTTCTTCTTTTTTATACTGAGTATGTACCTTTATATCAAATTTATTCATAGGTAATCCTTGCCTTTCCATGTCACTTAATTCATAATTTTTTAAATTATATTCTGCCATTTATAATATATTAAGATTTTTTAATATAGAATTATTTATTTTCTATAAAAATATTTTCTGTTATATATATAAAATGTCATTAATAACTTTAAGAAGTACTCAACAAGATAATGGAGCTAATATTAATCAATCAGTTTCTAATTTTACTAATCATTTTAAGGAGGCTGTTGTTTTAGGACCAGGTAATACTGTCGAATTAGTTTCGATGAGTATCGTAAAATTAAGTAAATATGAAGTAATAGAAGGGTCAAATGATACATTTTTATGGCGTATCGGCCAAGGAGCTTCGAGTATTGGAGGAACTCCAATTTATTCGCAACATGAAGTGAAATTGGTTGCTGGAAGCTATAATGGAAATGAATTAGCAAGTCACATCGCAGAACAATTGAATAATTCCACATTGCTTGGTGTTTATAAAGGGACTTGGACTTGTTCTTATACAGATAGCTCTTCAGATGATAATGCCTCATTTTCAATTAATTATGGGCAAAATTTAACACCACCAGAAAATGCAAATGAAATTAATTGGAGTCAAAAATATGGTGTTGGAAATCCTTATCAATTAGTAAAAGATAATGCTCAATTACTACAAAGATTAACATTTACACAACCAATTATTAAAAATGTAGGTCCTTTTTATAATGGCACAACTATGGGCTATGGTTTTAATTCCGATAGAGGCTTATTCAGTAATGGAGGAAAAAAAGAAGTTGTAATAAAACCAATTGAATTTTTAGAATCAGTTGATTTTGCAATTCCAGAAGATTCACAAATCCTTAATTTAAATAATGTACCAGGAAGTAATGTAAAAGTGGTGATTACAGAACCAGCATTGCCAAATGGATGGAATTATCAAATGGCATTTTTTAGTGGAGTTGTGGGCTATATTTATGAGTTTGTTATTCAGGGAGTTTTAGGTGAAATTGAAACATTACACACATTTAATGGTGGATCTGGGTATTCTGTAGGCAATACAGGCAGTTTTTCAGGGGGATCTGGATCTGGCGGGACATATATCGTTACAGCTGTAGATGGATCTGGTGGTGTGACAGGTGCTAATATTATTAATCCTGGACAAGGATATGTGGTTAATGATGATTTAACTTTTAGCGGAAATGGTGATGGACTTTCAACATGTAAAGTTTTAACAATTACCACTGGAAATGATGGTACAGGATATGTTGTTGGAGATGAAGGTAATTTGGTTTATGGACCTGGGGGTGGAACTGGTTCAAATGCCACCTATAAAATTACGAGTACAGGACCTGGTGGTCAAATAAGTGGTGTTGAAATAACTGATGGAGGATCTGGTTATAGTAATAATGAGGTATTATTATGTGATGGAAATGGTAATAATGATGGAAAAATAAGAATTACATTAGTTGATAGAGAGAGCTTTAATAATTTTGGCAGAATTTTTCCAAGTGGTATTTTAGCAATTGGAACTAACAAGAATTTACAGTCAGATCAAATAAGTTCGTGGGATAAAGGACAATTTTCAGCAAATGGTACTACTCCTAGTCCCGCTTATCATAGATGGACTCAAGTAGTTAAAGGAGATGGAACACCAATTGATCCCCTGATTGATACAGCTATGGAATTACAAACACAAAGTGGTGGTGGTTATCAAATGACATTATATAAAACATATCCTAAAACAATTATAGGCTATTCTAGACAGCAATTAGTTAATGGTGATTTTAATAATGAGAATGCTGTTTATAATAATGATACTGATGGAATGGATTGTCAATGTATGTTAGAAGTTAATGATACAAATGATTCAATTTTGCAAAATGTTTATCAATTAGAAAAACAAGCTGGAAGAAATTACCCAACAGCTGGATGGAGAGCTACTAAAATAATTACAGAAGATTTAGATCCAGAAAATTGGGATGCAATGCCTCAAAATCCAACTAATTGGGCTACATTTGCTTTCGGCAGTGATAATATTAAATTAACTATGGAATTAGATGCAAATAGAAATATCCTTTTTTATACATCACATGATTCCCTTGGCGATAATAATTTTTCAGAGGAAGCTTTATGGTTAAGAACTGGAGATAAAGCTGTTGATTCTAATGGTTTAATGACTAGTGATTTTAACACCACAATTCGTGAAATTCTTTATCCATTACATTCAATAATTTTCACATCAAGAGGTAGCCCTTTTACAGCTATGGAATATGATTTAAAAGGGATTTATGATACTGAATTAATTACACAAAATATGGTATTAAGAAGTAGTAATGGATTACCCCCAACTAATAATAATGTTCATGAAGAGGTTGATTTCGACCAATCAGTTGGTGCTTCTCCACTTATTTTATCAGCTATTTATAAAATGGGCTTATTAACTGGGAATGATATTCATAATGGTCCAAATTCTGGAGCTGGTCCAAATCAAATAAGTGATAGAGATTTAGCACCCAATATTGCAAATAGTAATTTACTATTAGGATTAGAATCAGGTTATACTTTCCAATCTGGACAAACAGATAATGCTATAACAACAGATAAAGATTCGAAACCCTTTCAATCACTTTCAGAACCAGCATTACATGTTGAATTACCAGATTTTAACATTAAATCATGGTCTGGACAATCATCTGATACTGGTAGAGCTATTGCTGTGATTCCAAAAGAACAATGGACAACTGATGAAACAACTGGAGTTTTACATTATCAATCACAATATCCTATACCAATTGATTTAAATTTAGCCCATTCTAGACCATTTTATGCACTGTCAGCAAGATTAAGACAACCAAATGGTCAATTGGCTGATGATTTAATTAATCCTACTGAAATATGTTTAAAAATAGGTGAAACTGAAGAATCTAGACAATCACGAGTAATGATGAAAGCAATGGAAAGAATGGGTGAAATTATATCAAATTCACAAGATCGTAAAATATCATCAATGACAAATAATAATCCAATGTTATAAAAATGATATTAAAAAAAAAAGAAAAAATATATAATTATATTATAAAGTATGAAGTGGTATAAGGAACTTGTTAGGTCAATCGTTGGGTTTTTGGGTAGAGTAGCATTCAAATGTAAGTCAAATTGTTGTGCTTGTCAATCAGAATGTATGAATGAACCTCAGAAAAATGAGTGATATAGAATTATCAATTTTCTATTTTATTAAATATAGAAAATTATAGATAATTATAGATAATTTTTTTATTTTTATTATAGAATTATTTATTTTCTATAAATTTTTTTTCTCTTTTTATATTAAAATGGATAAATTACCTGAGCTATCAATTGTTGAAGATTTAGCAAATTTGGAATGTGATGATGAAGAATTAAATATCGTTGTTGAAGATTTATCAAATCCAGTTCAATTATCTAAACCTGATGATATTTTTATTGGAAAACCTACAAATGGATTTATGAAACCTACTAATAAAGATAATAGACAAATGAAAAAAGTGACAAAAAGAGATGTAGAAATACCAAATGAAATATCAGATAATAATGAAATATCAGATATAGAGGATATTGTTAAACCAGTAAAAAAACCTTTATCAGAAAAACAAAAAGCACATCTCGAAAGAATTAGAGTTAAAGCTTTAGAATCTAAAAAAGAAAAAGCAAGAATGAAAAAAGAAGTTAAATTAAGAGTTGAAACAGAAGTTAAAGAAAAAAGACAAAGAAAAAAAAAGGAAATATTAAAAGAAGAATTGAGTGAAGATTTTAAAGAAAGATTGAAAGTTCCAAGTGATGAAGAAATAATGAAAGAAAAAATTAATAATGACCAATTATCTTTTATGAATTTTATGAATAATATGGAAAAATACCAAAAAATTAGACATGATTATGAAAGTAAAAGAGAAGTTAAAAGAAAAACACAACAACAACAAAAACAACAACCACAACAACAACCACAACAACAACCACAACAACAACCACAACAACAAGAAATAAAAAAAAATGTGGTAAAATTACCAGAAACTATTAAACCTAAAAATATTAATCCATATGAATCAATTTTTCAGTGGTAAAAAAAGTTTTTATTATAGATTTTCTATTTTTCTATTTTATATTTTGATTAAATAGCATAAAAATGGACAAAAGTGGCAATAACATTTATTAAAGAGTAGATGCCACTTTTGTCCAAAGCAAAATCCTAAATGAAAATGTCAATTAAAAATCCCACTTTCTTTATCAAAAAGAAAAATAAAAATCTAATAATATTATAAAAATGACAAATACAGTATTAATTAAACCAAGTAATCTTAAAACAAAAAAGTTGATGGCAATATTTTATAAAGATGGGAAAAAGATAAAAACCACACAATTTGGATCAAAAGGTATGAGTGATTATACAATTCATAAAGATAATAAAAGAAAAGAATTATATTTAAAAAGACATAAAAAAAATGAAAACTGGAATGATTATATGTCAGCTGGTTCTTTAAGCAGGTTTTTATTGTGGAATAAGAAAACTTTAAAAGCATCTTTATTAGACTACTTAAAAAGATTTAAATTGAAAATAGAAAAATAGAAATATCTATAAAAAAAATTTCTATTATAATTATAAATGAATAAAAATAATGATTTAACAATATTACCAGTTAAACCAAGTGGTGATGAGAAAAAATTAAAAAAACCAATTCATCCAAATCTACCAAATATTGCAACAGGTCAGTTAGGTATCATGATTAGCCCCGTAAAAACCGGGAAATCCACTATAATTTCAAATCTGTTATTATCACCAAGTTTTTATCGTGATCAATTTGATATTGTTTATGTTATTTCAAACACAATTCATAACGATCAGACTAGTAGATTTTTGAAGGAAACATTTCCAGAAACAGTATTCGATCAATATTCTGATGATATAATTCAAAATATTATAACATATCAAAAATCATTCCCTAAAAAAGACCAACCATTTATAGCTCTAATTTTAGATGACTTTTTAGGTATTAAATCAAAAAGTATGATTTATCATTTAGCCACAAGATTTCGACATTATAATATAGGATTGTTGTTATTCGCAAGTCAATTATTTCGAGCATTACCCCCAGTTTTAAGAGGAAATGCTACATTTGCGATCATAGGTGGACCAAATCCATCAGATTTTGAGATTGATAAGATGGCTGAAGAATATGGAGCAATTTATAAAGGATCTGAAAATTTTAAAAAATTATATAAAGAAGCTACTAATAAGAGATATAACTTTTTATATTTAGATTTACAAGCTAATCCAGCATTAGCATATAGGAATTTTAGTGACTTAATTTTTAAGGGAAATGAAGCTGGAGAATATGATTATGATTAATTTTTTTAATTAATTTTTTTAATTAATTTATTTAATTAATTTATTTTTAATTAAATATTATATTTTAAACAATTTAAAAAATAAAATGTTTATTATATATATATGAGTGAAATGATTGAAGTTGTAGCTTTAAAAATAACAGATAAAAAAATAAGTTATATATGTCCATTTTGTTATACTAACAAAACAAGAACAAAAACATATAAAACTAATAAATTAAAAAATGGAAGAATATCATTAAATAGGATTCCAACAATTCATTATCATGGTAATGAAAATGAAAATAATATGGGTAATTGGAGTACAAATAGGACATCACATTGTAGTGTTAATGAATTTCAAAATATAAGAATCAATATAACAAATGAAACTTTAAGAGAATAAAACTATATAAATATAATCTAATTATATATTAAATGGCAAGTAAAACTATTATTATAGAATCTAATAGGAATGTAGCCTATTCTAATGCAAGACAAGAAACAAGAACAACACAATATATAGGAAGTCAAGAAGAGGAAATAAGTAATAATCGATGGACAACATATATACCAGATGGGCTTCAAATAAATATTGGTGACCAAATAAATTTAGAAGCATCGATGATTAATAGTATTGGCGGCGGAGATGAAGTAATGGAATTCACAGGGAATTCTAATAATAAATATGGTAGTTTAAGCTTATCTGATAGATCATCAAAACTTAGATTAAATTATTATATATCTAATCTATTTCAGTTTAATTTTAATTATCCTAAATCAGGCTGTAAATTAGAATATAATACAAATAGCCCTAGTTATGGTGGTCCAGCTTTTCAAACAAATAAATTAAATGCAACTACTATTGAAGATTTTGATGTATTTGAAAGCAATTATCCATATGAATGTTTAGAAGGATTTTCAACAGATTTATCAGCTGTTCCAAGAATTTATACACCAGCAGATCCAACTTTAAAACCAAGTTATATGAAACCACCACCAGAATTATTTAATCCAAGTGATAATAGATTATTTATTGGTAATTCAAATTATAGAGGACCATATTATTTTGGTAATAATAATAATCCTGAGAATTTTATGTGGATTCCATTAATAAGTGATGTAGATTTACAAATTGCAACAGGATTTAATACACCCTCTAGTATAGCTGAAAATTTAACTAGCCAATTACATGCAAGAGATGGCAATGCAAATTCATGGGATATATTAGAAGTAGAATCATTACAATTTAATATCGAAGATGATGGCAGAATAACTTCAAAATCAAATCCAGGAATAACCGATTCCACCTATAAAACTTTTCCAACATCAACTGGAAAACCTTTTTATGCACGATTAAATAATAATTGGAATTGTGCTTTTGATGGTGAAAAATTAAATGGTAATCCAGTGGATAAAGGTACAGGTTATATTCCACGACAAGGAAGTGACTTATTTTATAGCTATATTATGACAAATCAACCAGCTTATTATAGAGGAATGACATCAGCATATATTTTATTACAACAAAAACCAGCAGGAACAGCATCAAATTTATTATATCCAAATTATGAAAAATTCACAATTCATTCTGGTCCTAATGAAAATTTAAATGAAAGGTATATAGTAAATACTGATTATGGTGTTGGATTATTAGGAAATAATACATGTTTAATAGATAATCTTCCATCAGTAAATGGTACAGTGACATATTTTGATACATTACAAAAAACATTAATAACAGCAATTATGCCAACTTTAAATTTACAAGAAGGAAATGGAATAACAACAAATATAATATATAATAATAATACTATAACAGCAATAAAAAATTATATATCAAATGCTTTTGAAATTGATTCATCAAGCATTCAAGATAGAAATAATAAATCATTTTTAGAATCTCATATAATACCTTTTTATTTTGGTAGAATTGATGACCAAATGAGTGATGGATCATCTAAAGCTATAATACAATTAACATCCCCGAATTTTCATAATACACCACCACCAGCTACACCGAATTATTATAATCAAGAATATATTAATCCAGATGGAAGTACTTTTTTAGATAAAGCAATGTGTGGAAATATTGAATGGAAAGAGCATAAACATTCATGTTATTCATTATTATTTGATAAAACAAAATATAATGTTGTTAATGCTATGAGTAATTCAATACCTGGATTAACAAATTTATACCCCCATAATCCAAATAGTCTTTTTATGACAGCTCATCCAACTGGCGATTATTCAAAATTAAAAGAAATATATGATAATTTATATAATGAAAAAATAGCAGGATTAGGTTTAATACCATTAATAATACCAGTGTATTATAAAGATTTAAATTCTGCAATTGATGGAAAATTAGGACAAAATGCTTATGGAGTACCCTTTATGTGTTTTATTTATAAAAATGGACCATCAAATTTACCTCTTCCAGAAATAAGTGAATTTTGTTTATTTGATACATCATTATCTGCCTGTCAAATGTCACAAATTGCAACTACGCAAAAAATTAATAATTCTGGTTTATATCCACAACCAGATATCACACAACCAGAAAATACGAGACCAGAAAAATATATGCCTTATTGTTATGCTGGAGCTTCTGATAGTCTAATAAATTTTGATTCTGGATATTCTAAATTTACATTAAGTCAATTTCATACACCTATAAAAACAGGAAATGGGCAATACCAAAATTCAACAGAACCTGTTAATACAAATCCAGAACAAAATATTATGAATGTTGTTATGAGTGAAGCCCATATGACAACAATTGATAGTAATGGCCAACCAATTCCTTATATTGCTCAATCTTCTCAAGGATCTAAACAACCAGTATTATCAACACAGTCAGGAATTTGTATTGAAGATTTATTCGTTTTCTTTAATGAGGATAAACCATTATCTAATCAATCTAATTTAAAAATAGAATATTTCAATCAAAATTATTTCACAGGAACATTATTTGAGAAATTAGGATTCGATTATGAGCAATTAATTCCATTTTATGGACAAGCTCAATGTGAATTCAATAGAGGAAATTATAATAAATATATAGGTAAAGATAATAGCATAAATGTTTTCGATAAATATAAAAATATGGTAAAACCCTTTACAACTAATTCATATATTTCATCTGCAGAAGCAATTTCTCTAGCTCAACAATTAGCAATTATTAGAACATCAAATAATGATATTATAGATATTGTTGTACCATCAGCGAAAATTGGGGGAATAATAAATAAACAAGCTACAACAAATGCATCAAGTGATTTATTAATAGCTAAAAATATGCCTCGAAAATTATCATATCCATATCTTGTGGTTTATACAGATATTATAAGAAATGCTATTTATTATGGTGGTCCATCAGGTTATGAAAAATTAAATGCAATAGCTTATATTACAAGAAATTATGCTGAAGGAGATTATTTCTATTCATTTACAACAAATTGGAATTATACTGCAGATACAGATTATGTTATAACAAGTATAATGAGTGATATAAGATTACCAGATGGTAGCCCAGCTCCAATAAATGATAATTCATCGGTTATATATAAAATAACAAAACCACAAATTATGCCAATACCTCCAACTTTAAAATTACCAGAAATAGAAAAAAAAATAGAACAAGATAAAGATGCATAATATTCTTTTTATGCTATTTTTTCATATGATTTAGTTTTATGATTTAGTTTTATGTTAGTTTTATGAAGTATTTAGTTTTATTCTATGGTTATATGCCTTTTTTTAACATAAAAAATATTTTTTATGTTAGTTTTATATAGTATTTAGTTTAATTCTAGTTTTATTTACTATTTAGTTTAATTCTGGTTTTATTTTATATTTATTTTTATTCTGGTTTTATTATGTTATTTTTTTTGATATTAAATAATTAACTTTTATATATAATAAAATGATTAACCCGATATTAAAAATATTATATTATATTAAATAAATGGTTTTTATTTTACCTGAACAATTTGATGAAAATTATAATTCTATGATTTCATATATTCAAAATCTCAATAATTTAAAAATAAAATATAATCATAAAAAAGCAAAATATCCAAGACTATATAATACTAAAAAAAGAAAAATAAATGGTTCAATAGAGATAATTAATAAAATTAATTGTTATTTTATATCCAAATTATATTGGTTAGAAGAGCTCTGTTTATGTTTAAAATATAAATTTACAATAAAAAAATTAGATGGAAAAAATGTTTTATATACAGATAATAAGGAGATTAATGATAATATTTATTTTAATTGTTACATTTTAGTTAATTAATAATTAAAAATATTTTATTATATTAAATAAATAAATATGTTTTATTATCCACAAACAAAAATCGACAACATATATTTAAATAATTTTAAAGATATTCAACAAAAATATAAATTTAAAATACAAGAAGGACTTTATATTAAAAAAAAAAATTCAAAATATCCAAGATTATCAATATCTAATAAAAGAGGGAAAAGAGGAGCTGAAGAAGTAATAAATGATTTATGTAGAGGTCTTATTTCAGATCCACCGTTTTCAATTATTTATGATATTATGAATGATATTAAAATTAATTATGATTATGAACATAGAATTTCTTATTCAGATCATACATTATCATTTATAAATTTATCAACTCAAGAAAAATTATTAAATCCAAAAAATAATTTACAAAATATTTTTAATATAATTAAACAATCTAATTTTAATGAATTTGAATTATCAGAAATTAGTAAATATGTATGTTCTTTATCTTGTGGGCAAAAATGGAATTAATTAACTCTTATATATAATAAAATGATTAACCCTGCTCTTTTTAAGCATAAAAATTGTTATTTTAATTCTTAAAACTAAAATAAAAATATATATTATATATATATATATTAAAAATGGATAACATTAAAGAAAAAATTTTAAAAGGTAGGAATCTTCGTGATTCCACTATCAAAACATATCTTTTTAATTTAAATAAATTACATAAAAAGATGTTTAATAATGAGGAAATAAAAGATTTAGATTTTTTATTAAAAACTGATAAAGTAATAGATACATTATCTGATTTAAAATTAACAAGTCAAAAAACATATATTGCAAGTATTGTGGTTGCATTAGATTCATTAAAAGAAAAAAAATATGAAAAAGCATTAGATAAATATCGTGAAATTATGATAAATAATATTAAACAATATGATAATGAAATTAAAGAACAAAAAAAAAGTGAAACTCAAGATAAAAATTGGACCTCTATGAAAAATTTGAAAAAAGTAGTAAATGATTATCAAAAAACATTAAAAGAAAAAGATATTTTTAGTAAAAATTCTGATGAATTAACTAGAAAAGATAAGGATTTATTACAAAAGTGGCTAGTAGGTTCTTTGTATGTTATAGATAATAAAAATCCCCCATTAAGATTAGATTATACACCATTAGAAATTATTAGTTTAGAAGATTATAATAAATTAAAAGATTCTCAATTGCAAAGTAATAATTATTTGGTTAATGTTTCAAGAAATCATAAGTTTTTTTCATTTGGTGAATATAAAACTAAAAAAACATATGGAATAAAAAAAATAGATTTAGGATCTAGATTAAACTCTGTTATGAATTTATATTTAAAAAATCATGATAATAAATATCTTTTATTAAATAATCGTGATGAACCATTATCATCAAATGGATTAAGTAAATATATTACAAAAGTTTTTGAACCATCTAATAAAAAAATTACTGCTAATCTATTAAGACATATATATATTAGTGAATTTATGACTGGACCAAGTTTAAAAGAAAAAGAAGAATTAGGAAATAAAATGGGACATAATGTTTCAACTCAAGAATTATATAAAAAAAATTAAATTATTTAATTTAAAGATAAATGGATAATATTAATTAAAAGTATGTCGAATAATACAAAAGAAGCTCAAAAAAGAGCAGATGATAAAAGAAAGAATGATCCTAAAAGAATTGAATATATGAAAAATTTACGCAAACAACCTAAACACATTAAAACAAGAATGATTTATAATTGGAAAAATAAATATGGTATTATTAGCGAAGATTATGATAAATTATATGATTGGTATAAAGAAAAAACGAATTGTGCTCAATGTAATATTGAATTCAGCCCAATATTTGGTAAATCTCATAAAGTATTAGACCACGACCATAAAACTGGAATTGTAAGAAATGTATTATGTAACAATTGTAATTGGAATTGTAATAAAGAAGAAAGAAATGAAAGAATGAATAAAAGAAAAACAACACCAGAACAAAAAAAAGAAGTTAGGAATAAATGGAATATACAAATAATTTGTGAATGTGGAGCTTCATTTAAAAGAGCAGACAAAGCAAGACATTCAAAATCAAAGAAACATTTAAATTATTTATCTCAAATTAATATCTAATTAATATTATATATAATGAGTAATTCCTGGATAATGTTCGTAAAAGCATATAGTGCCAAAAATAAAATGAAATATAATGAAGCACTTAAAGATAGTGGATTGAAATCAGCTTATCAAAAAAGTAAAAAAGGAAATGATCAAAAATCTTCAAAAGAACCTAAAAAAACAAAAAAAAAAGGAAAAAAGAATGATGTAGAAGAATAATTTAAAGTTTTTTTATTTTTTTTTATTTTTTATATATAAAAATTAAAAATAAAATCTATACTTATTATAAAAATGAGTGGTCTTCAAAGTTATTATGATAGTGTTAATAATTTTTCAAGTAATGCACAAACAGCACAAGCTTTTTTAGATAATTATGATAGTAATTTTTATGATACTTATAACAAAAAATTACAGGATATTAAAGATAAGGGTAAAGCCCTTATGGAAGTTGGTGGTACTTTAGAAGGTTTATATGGTACAGGAAAAGC
>WLWH01000878.1_pt1 | contig 23123 bp, 19 predicted proteins | sample 6712741 | NCBI WGS metagenome assembly WLWH01 (sample SAMN12718694, study PRJNA515312) | sponge metagenome | isolation source: marine sponge | host: Mycale hentscheli | place: New Zealand: South Island, Marlborough, Capsize Point | collected 2003-05-01
CCTGCATGATTTCTCCAAAATCAGCAGACTTGCGGAAAGCAGTTTCTTTTTCTACTGCGTCAACACGCTTTCCAAACTCTTGATCTGTTGCCTTTAGTGAAGTAAACTCGCTGTTAAGATGTGCAACGGCCTTGGAGACTTCACCTACCTGTGAATAAACCTTTGTGACTGCATCTGCGAGAGCCTTGATCTCAAGGATCTGAGTGGAGATGTCTGCTACTGCTGTTGTGAGTGCTTCGATCTTCATCTCTACCGTTTCGATTTCTTCTGCGGTTGCCTCTTCGGTTGTTTCCTCTACAACTTCCTTGGCTTCCTCTACGGCCTCTTCTACTTCTGCCTTCACTTCCTCAACAGTCTCTACCGCTTCTTCAACGGCTTCTTCGACTGACTCAGGGGTTTCAGGAGTGGCTTCTGTGCTTTCGGACATATTCTCTACCTCCTTATTTTTCCTGACTGTGGTTAGAATGCCCTTAACCATCTGTGCCTTGTCGGGGTCATTAGACTCCACAAAGCCGATGTTTTCCATCACACCGTCACAACGGGGGCAGTCAGATTTGACTGTCGCAGAAAGTTGAACAACATCATCGTGCCCACAATAATAGACGTTCTCAATGAGTGCCTTTGCGAGCATCCCAGTCATTTCGCCGCTCTTTTGAATAGAAAGAACGTTAGCAAATTGATTTGCTGGGACATCAACTAGGGACAACTCAGTTAGTGAGAAGTCCTTAATCACACGAATGCTCTTTTCTAGATCAGCATCGTAGATGGTGTCGTCGTCATTAATCTCTCCACCGATGGAAAAGCCTGTGAGGGTACCATCAAGAACCTTTTCCCAGGTATCTTGTGCACCCTTTGAAATGTAGGCAGAGACGTAAACACCTGAATACATCTTGCTCGTATCAGGGTCAAAGTAGGTATCTTCTTTAAACTCTACCATCTTGCCTACCGCTTTCTTATGATCGTGCTGCTCACGGATGTTACCTGCAAATCCCTCAAATGCTTTTACTGCGGCATCTTGTGAAACGATATCATCTTGCTTATCAACAGCATCGGTTGTTGCAAAACCACTAACAATACGACGCTCCTTGTCTACCTTAGAGATAGGCATGGAATAACGTACTGCTGCATCTTCAATAGATAGGTGTGCCTTTTGCAAACTCATAGTTTTCATATTATACCACAATTTTATCAAAATGTTATGTTTTTTTCAACGACGTTAAAATTTACATTTATTCTACCCGAGCACCTTCACCCTTAGGGTTTCTACCCTCAATTGTGGCGGGTCCGTCGCTTTGCTCATTTACTCTTTCACGCTGACGTTCGCTTGTTCCTGCTGCGTTTTGTCTTTGGTTTGCCTGTGTTTTAGGGGACAAATCAACCATCTTGTCTCCCTCTTTACGGGCAGGTAGTCCTAGATTTTCACGCACCTCATTAGGTGTCATGGCTTGGTTTCGTAGATACCGCTCGTGAATCTGGGAGAGAGCAACCTCATCTGTGAGTGTTGCTTCCTTAAACGCTAGTTGAATAACATCTGTTTTTTCACGAGTGATGTTGTAAATTACTTTTTGTAGATGCCGTTGGGCTGGGCGAGTGACTTGCTCTTTAAACGTGCGGTCCTGTGATAGGGCGGCAGCCAGGGCAGATCCATCAACACCACCCAACTTGGATAGTGGAACCTGATGAGCCATTAAAATATCATCACGGTTTTGCTTACGATAGTCTTTGAATGATCCATCTTGGACTGTGTTTTCAATGGGGTGCATATCAAACTCAACCTTGTTACCGTCGGCATCAGAAGGTAGAGGGACATAGAGAGTGCGGTGATTTTGCCCACGCAAACCTGTTTGAAGGAAACGGAACAAACGCTCTTCACTCTCAGGTGATAGTTGAGCACCCTTAACTGTTACGATGTAACGAGGCACAGCCTTGTTTTCAAAGTAGTCAATGTTATATTGTGAGGCAAACTGATCGCCCTTGATTGCTTGTAGGGCAGAGATAACATCAGGAATGCCGTAGTAGGTGTTGATTGGTGAGTATTCTTTTAGATGAATAATTTCATTGGGGCGTGGATCATCTGTTACTGGGTTTGGATTCGTTGCCCCGAAGTTTCTGAAATACACAACCTTGTCTGCTACGATTTGCATATAACCATCGTGCAGACGACGCACACGCATTGTGGGTGCGGGGATGTGCCCAAGGTATCCAATCTCACCAGAGGTGGTACGACCAACCTCTAGGTATCCATTACCTGTTGCAAGCATGTCTGTGAACACACGCTCCATTGTGCCTGTGAATGTAGAGGAATTGTTTAGACCTTCAATCCAATCCTCCATCTGTGCCTTAAGGCGTTCAATCTTACGATGTGTAAAGTCTAGTTTTTCTCCTGTAAGTTCTTCTAGTTTTTGCATTGTTGCAGAGGTTAGTTTCCAATCATACCCCATGCCCACGATGTTTTCAACCTTAGCATCAATAGCAGCGTGGTTAGCAAAATTTGTATCGTAGAAGTTTGCAAGTTCTGTAAGATCATAGGGCGGTTGTACTACATCAAGAATTGAATAACCCTTGGTGTGTTTATTGTATTTGTGATTGATTGATTTGATTGTTGAATCGCCATGACCTGTTGGACTACCCTTGCTATCTTCCATGTATCCTTTGACTACCCGTGTGGTGCGACGCTTGAAGTTTGTGTCCAAACCACGCATGTCCTTAACCTCGTCCCAAGACTTCTGGAATGGGTCACTAAACTCTGGGCCTTCTGGCTCAAAGTCATCAAACTTAGCAATAATGTTACTCGCCAACTCTCTCACCCCGCTCTCGTCCTGCACGCTTTGCGTCCTTTACAGCACCAAAGTCGTTCATGGTTGGTAGCATTCCTACCTTCATACGCTCTACCTGCTCGTTGTATTCTTCTTCTGTTGCACGCTGCACGCCTGGAATGAAAACGGGCTTACCCTCTGGCTCTCCATAGTGTGCTGCTGCCTGTGTGATCTGTGCAATCTTTTCTAAGTCTCCGTATCGTGATGGTATGTTAAGTAGGTTGTTATCCTCATCCATAAAAATCTGTCCGTTTGTTTTACGCCAAGCGTAGAGTCCCCAACCAGGATTTTCCTCTACAACTGATACTCGTGGCTTCTTTAGTGCTTTTTTGCTATTGCTCATTCTTCCTCCATATGTGGTTACTATTATACCACACTTTCCTCATTACCCCCGAAAAGTGGTTTAGGCTGGTTTCCTGTTATAAGTTTCCCATTCAACATCGGCAAACGCTCGTGAGGTTAGAGACTTGATGTTTGCCTGTTTCTTGTCGTCAAACACAAGAGAATTGTGTCCTGTAAAGATGTTATACAAATCAGAAGGATCAACAGGGAATTCAAGATACTTGCCCTCTGTAAGCAATTCAAGATAATCAGATACCGCACCTGCCCAGTAATTCCAATCTTTTGTATCTCCGTCTGCTACCTCTTCCCACTTTCTTGTAATGATGTTTTGTTGAATTTGGGTGCCGCCGATTTTTGATGACATAATGTTTTGATACACAGCACCAGGATTGAGATCAATGCCTGCGTCAACCTCACCCATTCCTAAAATTTCAGGAAACTCAAAACCAATAAACGCCCATTGATTATCTGAGAGTTTCATTGTGTTTCCTAATACCACAATTCCGTCTGCGTCATAGGTGTAAATGGGATTACCATTTTTAAACATCTGTGTGTGTTTTGTCTTTGGACTTGCTGCGTCAAACACTAAATCAAATTCATCTTCTGTGCCCGAAACTTTTTGGAAACTTAGCGTGCCGCCGTTGTATCGTATCTCAAACAAAACATCACCCGTCATATTGGCGTAGTTTGGTTTTACAAACATACTCAACAACCCCATATTGTATTCTGAGTTTGTTGATGATACGTCAATATGAACAGGGCCGTCTAATGGTTCAATGCCGCTGTCTTTTGTGAGATAGAGATAAGGTAGGTTTTCTTTTGTAATAGCAAACCTGCTCGCAGAAGAAACGGGTATTCCGTAGAGAGTGTTGATAGTATTACGCTCGTCAAGAGAGGCAAGGGAAGCAAAAGACAAACTCTTCACATACATCGGTGAACGAATAACAGATTTGGCATTAGAGATGAAATAGATAACAACTTGATATCCTTCTGGTGCTGGTGGGATTACGACTGTGCCGTTGATGATTTCATATGCTTTACCCTCAAAATCTGTGGAGGCATCTACAATACGATTCTTATGTAGTTGTTGTGGTTGTAAATCTCTAAACAAAATTTCTGTTGTATCATCTCCTACCGTTGGTTGGAAGGATATGTAGGTGCGTAATTCTGCGTTGAGAAAATCATAGTATCCCTGATCGTTGATGGTGTATTCTCCGTCATAACCAAAGTTTATTTGAAATGAGTCAAGCGTTCTTTCATAAACCCAACCTGCGTCATTCTTTTGGATGTTTTTAGCAAGCACCTCCAAAGGAATTGTTGCCTCCCAATAAGCGTTTGCTGAAACGTCTAACCAAAACTTTCCATACGCCATAAACGGACGTAGAGTGTAGGTGCAATACTTTTCAATAAATAGGTATTGTAATTCTGGCTTTACGATACCGTTGTCGTAAAACGCAGAGGCAAATCCCTGACGAGACATATTGGATGTGTCTGAAATGCCCACACGGAAAATGTTTCCATTAAACGTTGTAACGCCATCGCCACCAACAAACAACTCCACATCAGAAACGGTAGAGAAGAAATTACGCAACGTTGGAAAAGCAGCCCCATTAACAATTCTATTCAAATCAAAACCAACAACAAACCTTCCTGCCTGTGTTTCTCGTGCTATCTCTAACCCGTTGTGTTCGTAAATTAACTCATCTCCTTCAACAGAGATACGAACTTCATCGTTGCTCCACGTTTTCTTGAATACCATTAGTGGGTATTTTTCGTTATCAAATGTTTCAAATACCCCGACAATTGACTGCACCTTTTCTGTGAGTTTTTCAATGTTGTTAAATCGTAAGTAAGAAGGCAAGTCCCAATCATATTCTGGTTTGAAGGTAAACCACGGCACCTCGTTCTTAGGAATAGAGTTGTTGAATTGGTTTTCTAAATACAAAGCATCAAGATCTCTATTGGCGATATAAATCTCTGGTAACTCATAAGCAGGTGTGCGAATAGTTTTACCTGTGGATACAAACCCATCCAGATACCCTGTTTCCCAAGTCCAAAGGTCAGGGAAGATAACGTTGTTTGCGTATTCAGCAAAAGGGTAGTCAAAGTAAATAGTGTTAGTTTGATAAGAGTTAGCAACATCAGCGATGTTTTCTACACCCTGCCCCCAAACAAAACGACGTTTGAGTGCGAGATCGGGTACAACGTAGGGGAAGATAGAAAAGTTATCAACTTCATAAATGAGAGCATCATCAGGGCACATAAAACCTAGATTTTGCTGCTGCATCCTTACAATAACTTTGTTTCTAAAGTCTGTGAGTTTGGGATCAATTTTGAGCGAGATAACTTCTTGTCCATTGATAACGAGCCTTGCTCGCTCTGGTGTATAGGTTACTGCTACGAGCATTGGACGATACCAATTCTCAATAGCGTATGACTTCCATTGATCGCCAACGTGAAGAATAATGTAGTTGTCCATAATCCATAGACCATCAAAACCATCTACGTTACCCCAAATTTTCTGGGCACTATTAGAGCGAGCATCAATACGAATCCACATCTCTGCTGTGTAGGAATTGTATTTGCCTTCTTCGCTAAACATCCCATACCCCTCATACTCAATGGATGGATTGTTGATGGGCACACGCATCTCTTCTTCTACTAATAGTTGATTGTAGTAGAATGTTTCCCAATCTACCCAGAATTTTTTATCACCTTTGTCTGGGTCATAATTAACGTGTTTCCAAATTCTTCCTTGTGTTACACCGATGTCTTTACCGCCTTCTGGATACAATCTCAAACTACCGCTAGATCCATAACACAGGGGGACACCAACATCCATATTGTTTTCTGTTTCTGTGCCGATAAGGGCGGGGTAGTGAATAGATGAATACTGCGTAGAGGTGCCTGAATCAAAGTTATCCAAAGGCCAGATAGCCAAAGGATGCTCACCAAAGATACGAGAAGCGTAGATATTAAGTTCCGACATAATAGTTTATTATACCACAAACGCCCCCTGTTGGGGGCGGTTGCGGCAGATGACCTATCCTAACCACAGTTCGGAGGTTCTGTCTCCTAAAACTATTATACCACAACTGTATCGGCAATATCAGAGGTAGTGATCTGTGGCATCTCGCAAACGTCTGTGGTGCAGTAGCGATCTCCCTCTGCATCAAATGATTCTTCACCTTCGTAGATAGGGGTAAAGTCAATCTTCATAATCTTACCAACATACTTATTGTATTCTTCTTCTGTTATTTGTGTATACGGTTGTTGGGGGTAGGTGGTATTAGACATAGGCAAGAACGAAACTGCTTTAAGTTGTCCCTCATACATGTGGAGCGAGGGTGCGATATGTTTCTTTTCTGTGTTTGCATCAAACGATAACGTGACAGATACTCCATTATCACTCCAATACTTCTGTGTAGTCGCAGCAAGACCGATCTTCTCAAAGAGAGAAACATCCTTTTCACTACGCTCGTGGTCTGACTTTACTGGGAAATATACTACTTTTGTATTTGCTGATACTAGATCTTTTTCTATTTTATACCCCGCTGCTTTGAACAGGGGTAGCATAGGATCGCTGGTGCTGAAACGAATAGCACGCAAGAAGTGCTTGCCTCCTGGTCCCCAATGCACTCCTGGTGTCTCACCTGAAAGGATAGAAACAGAGCCAGAGGGCTTTACGGTTGTAGCACGCACGGACTCACGGATACACAACCACTCAGAGTATTGCCTGTCGTGATCCCTAACGTGCTTGTATCCATCGTCCTGCCATTCCCGTAGTGTGGGAAGACCCTTTGTGTCTGCAAAGGAAGCAAGACCTGTGAGTGATGTGCCGATGCGACGGTTGCGTTGCATAATAGCATTTGTCTGCTGCCAATGGGTAGGTAGCAAAGTTACTGTTTTACCGTAGAGATAAGCAAACTTGAGAGTGCGTAGGAAATCTTCCTTGCTCTCGTGTTGGTTGATGTGCACCTCAACAAGTGTGCATAGTTCGTATGACTCTAATGGTTGTTCCGCACATGGGTTGAATCCCATAACTCTTGCGTCTTTGCCATCGGGTGCGTCTCCTGTACGTCCATAATTGCGAGATACGTCAAGCCAAATGAAACCTGGCTCACCATTGTCCGTAATAAGGTCAACATAGTCTTCATAGTTTGTGCCCACCTCTGCCGCAAGGGAGTTATTGCTCATCCATGCCCAGCCTGGGTTCTCTGGATCGAATGAGTTTCGTTCTGGGAATTCGTCTGCGTTCTTGAGATTGGCAAACAAAGAATCATTAGTTTTACCTAATGCTAGGGTCGCAGAGCGTCTAACATTTCCTGCCACTACGCAGGTGCCGATAAGGTTAACTAAGTCCACCACGGCCCTGCTGTCCAAGGTTTCGCCTACTCTGCTACCCACTACCCTGCGGATTGTCTCGTGCATGGTGATGAGTGGCTGTGGGCCAGAAGCGGTGCCTCCAAAACCCTTGATAGGAGATCCATAGGGACGAATAAGTTCATAGTTAAACTCTTGTCGTGGCTTGTTGGGGGTAAGGAAAGAGTTAATAAGAAGTCGTGTGCTATCTACCCAACCCTCACGAGTATCAGGAATGGTGAAGACATTTACCTCATCTGTAGTGGGGTAGATTTCCATTTCCTTCTCTGCCCCCAAAGTGTCAAAACCAACACCAACGCCAAGCATCAAGGCATCCATAGTCCAAGCAAACAAAGCACCTGGATCATACTTGTCGATATCTCGTGTGCTTACGAATGCACAGTTTTGGAGAGCAGCAGAGTTGCGGTTTTCCATTACCATAGGAGCACCCATAGTCCAAAGTCCTCTGCCTGGTGGTGTCCATTTCAGATTAAACATCCTATCAAATGCTTCTTGTGCGGAAGCGTGTGCCTTCCTGTCGTTCCAAGGCAACCTGTTTGCTTTACAATGATCCTTCTGGATTGTGTACATTCCATTGATTACCCTTTCGCAAACCTCCCACCACTTCTCCTTAGTCCCGTCTTCCTTCTTACGAGAATAAGTCCTAATGAATACCAATTCGCCAAGGGCATTGTCTCCTGCGTCCTTAAAACCAAAAGGCGGCTCCTTTTCCTTGTATTGGTTAATAAAATCTTCCGTCAATCTAAAACTAAACATTTACATCTTCTCCTTTTGGTTGTTTTGTTAGGTTACATAATCCGTGGGCGGGACGCACATTTTCTAATGTGTCGTCGCCACCCAAAGCAATATCAACATAGTGTTCTATGTGAAGTCCTTTTTCCCATCCTTCTTGTCCCGTCTGTCTGGGGGCAGTCAAGTCAATCGCTTCCCCACACAAATAGCAATCAGTTCCGTAAGCGTCAAACATCTGTTCCAGAGTGTAAGGGGAGTGTGTGTTTTCTCTCTGCCTTGCCCTTCGTTTTCTGGCTCGTGCTGCTGACTTGTGCTTTCCACCACGCTCGTAATACGCTTTTTGGGCGGCATAGTAAGAGTTGGTGTTCTTACGATACTTGCGAGCAGAAACAAGGTTCTTCTCTGTAAAACAATCCTTGCACTCTTTGCGAATACCCAATGGACTATCCTTACGCTTTGGGAATGCGTCAAGTGGTTTTGAGACACCACAGGAACGGCAATCAAACATAAATATACTCCTTAAGGTTTGGGTTATGGTTTCCCCTATTGCTTAGTTAGGGGTTTGATAGCATTTGTCTATTATACCACAGAATTTAGGGTAAGTCAATAGTTGGACGATTACCCTCTTACCACTTGTTAATTGGACACTTTGCTTTTTTCAGTTTAGTCTTTGCTGACATAAAGCACCCGCACTTCTTACAGGTCTTTGTTGCCTGTATTAGGAATGGGCACTCCAAGCAAATATCCATACGCTCTTCTGCGATCTCAGGGGTAGTGTAGTTTGATTTCTTTAGTAGTGCTGTAGGAAGCACACCAAACTTCTCTTCAAAGTTTAACATTATTCCTTCCAATAATCTTTAGGGCATGACTCAAATCTAATCATGTTCAATACGGGAACCCATTTGTGTGTGTCGTCCAAATCATAGGCACGGCAATATCCTTCTGACTGAAACTCGCAGTTTACACAAGTTTGTGCCCGATCAATCTTTACTCTTACGCTGTCTTTCTTTGGGATAGAAAGATCCCACTCGTTTAGAGATGGTTTGTTGGTTTTAGAATCAAGTGTTTGCCAGATACTTAGTTCCTGTAGTTCTCCTTCTGTTGGTTCTGTATTGTGGATGATTATTGTGCCGTCCATATTTGCAATCTCTTCACGAGCATACAATTCGTCAACAGAAATGTTTACATCCCAAGTACCTGTTCCTAGCGTTTCTGCTACATCCTGTACCTCACAAGAAATAATCAAAGTGTTGTCTATCAAACGCTTGCCCCAAGATACTCCGTCGTCATTCATAGCAAGAACTTGCTTGCCTGTTTCTTGATGGGTAAATGTGATGGTGATAAAGAATACAGGTCTAAAGGATGGTTTTGGTCCCGCAACATATTCGTCTGCTCTTTCAATTCCTTTACCAGACTTTCTTTGTTCCAATAGATCCTTTAGGTCTACCGTCATTTCTTCTGGGATAACATAATCAGTAAATAACCCAAAGGCAAATGGGTGCCCTACGAATCCATTAAACTCAAACATATTTCCTCCTTATAGTGGTGATCTAAACCAACACGAATTAGCGTTGGTATATCCGCTAACTTGAATTAGTTGTGGTGCTGATCCTTCCGTCCAACATCTACCGCAATACAAACTAACGCAACAACCGCAATGAGGACAACATCCACTATCGCAACCAACACCATATCCAGGATGGCAGGAACAATCAACTTGCCCGTTGCATGTGCCTCTCCTGTCGCAAACTTCTCGCCTTGTATCTGCTGTGTATTGATGTGGTTTGAACTGGAATGTTGTTGTGAGCCACTTAGATGCTGATGGTGTAGATTTTGCTCTAACCTCATATGGCACGTTATAACTGGGAACGGTGTATTTGCCGTTAGTATCTACTACTCCAAGCAATGTAGACCTTGTTCCTGTTTGCCAAATCTCATATGTGTTTTGCTCGTCATAGTTGCTAACGCCTACTTGTTTGGTACCCGCAGAATACAAAGTTGCGTCTTCATCTGGAAGATTCTGGTAAACGTCGTCCCATGGATCTACTGGATCTGAGTTTGGATCATAATTTTCTTGTTTGAACCTTCGTACTGAGATTGTGCCGATTTCTTTCCATACATTATCTACTTTTACAAAGTTTGTTCTTCCCTGTTTCCAAGCGTCATCAACTTTGATCCACAACATATCAGACCTCGTATTGAATCCATACGTCGCCGTTCTGACCGTCTTGCTCTGTGGGAGCACTTACAGAATGAATAATGTTTCTTACCTTTGATGTATCAGGGGGAACGTTATTATTTACTTTGCTGCTTCCCTGTGTAACATCTCCAATAATAGCAACGCTTCCTGTGAACGTGCCTGTACCAGCATCAACATCATTTACATTTAATAGACTAAAATTGTTTAGGTCCAAATCTCCCTGCATAGGAGTAGATCCGTCTTGCTGGACGTAGAAGGTAGTTCCATCATAAAGATTGTCTTTTACAATACTTTCAGCAAAAGTCTGCAAGGCAAATGGAATATCTGCTAGTGCTACCTGCTGTGGAATCCAAAAGATAATCCCACTAGGGTTAGTGTATTCATTATAATCCGCTGGTTTTGGCATACTATCATTATACCATATGCTTATTTATCGGGGTCTTCCTCCGATGTGATTTCTGCCTCTGGATCAGGCAATGATTTCATTCCAAGGGTAGCGATCCAAACGGGTTGCTGTATCTTTACTGGGCCTGGCACTATGCTACTTCCTTGTATCCATAAATGTTTACCCAAACTTGAATTGATGGGCCAACCTGACTCGTAAGCAATTGAACTCCATCAAGAATACTTCCATCAGCGAGATACCCAGACATTCTAAAAATCCCCGCTACGCTTGATGTTCCGTTCATTGACATTGTTGGAAAATGACCATCAACATAGGGCCAATGAAGTTCAATATCAGAATGTCGATGTTGTCCATTTTCTCCGTTAGCAACCATCCCCCATTGCAGTTTTGATCCACCAGACTCAGATCCTACCCTATTTACGGTAGCGTCAAAACCCTCTGTTGTTCTTGTCCAATGATAAAGATTTTCTCCATCAAGAGCAGTATCTCCATTCATCAAACGCATAGAAATATGACTATCTGTAGCATCTGCTATGTGGTCAATTTTGATTAGATAATTTGTGTAGTTAGCACTAAAAATGTTTTTGATTTCTAAGGGTGTTGTAGAGTTGATAGTGTCATTTACTTTAATCAAATGTACCAGACCAGGATCTCCCACAACAGCATTTTCATCTACATATTGTGTTGTAGCATATTTAGCATCGGATTCTTCTTTTGTGTATGCCGCCAAAGGTGCCCAGTCATAGGAGTCTGTTGTGGTGGTTAGAACCTCTCCCTCTTCTGTAACCTCTGGAAGACTAAAAGTAGGAGCAGGAGTTGGTTGGATTCTGTGCCATACTCCGTTATGTCGTGTGTAGATACTCATGCTGCTATTATACCATATTTAAGGACAGGTGCCCCATACGGGCCTTGGCAGACTCCACATTGCTGCGTTGGTGTCAAAGGCGGGTGGCTTTTCGGGGAAGTTGGAAACGCACCAGCCAGACAAGTCCTGATTGAAGGAATCAGCCCACTCAAACATATTATTCATGTTGGTGACACTACTTGTGTCCCACGAGCCAATGTCTTGATTGAAAGCAGGAGTATCAAACATATAACTCATGTTGGTGACACTACTTGTGTCCCACGAGCCGATGTTATCATTAAAGAAAGGACTCGCACGGAACATGCCTTCCATGCTGGTGAGATTGCTTGTGTCCAGGGTTGGAAGAGCAGTTAATTTCTCAACCACAAGACTATAGAAAGCATAGAACCCATTTGCTATCTGATTGGTTTGTTTTGTATCAGAGTTTAGACCAAATTGGGTTACATCTGCAATCCACCTAACATCGCCCTGATCCGAATTGTCCCAATCAAAGATTGCGTGGATGGTTGATCCGTTGAAAACCGATCCTTTGACTTCTGTGTCGTAATCTTTTTCTACTCCATCTACCGACACAAAAACGGGGGTAGTGCCGTTTGGTATTGGAAGATTTACAGGATTCTCATTTGCAACAAAGATATGAAAGTCTTCTGGATCTGGAATGTCTTCTCCACGAGGACAGGTGCCCCATTGTGGCTGTTTGGCGGGTTGTCCTACAAATCCTGATATTGCATCAAAATTATAAGGTTTTGAACCAATCAAACTTACACACCATTGAGATAAATCTTGATTGAAGGAGGTTGCATCCATAAACATCTCATCCATATCCGTCACCTTAGAGGTATCCCACTCTGAGATGTCTGAGTTGAATGAGGATGCACTTGCAAACATAGCATACATATTCGTCACACTAGAAACATCCCACTCTGAGATGTTTGAGGCAAAGGAGGTTGCACCTGCAAACATATAACTCATATTCGTCACACTAGAAGTATCCCACTCTGAGATGTCTGAGTTGAAGGAGGTTAAACCATAATAAAACATAAACCCCATATCCGTCACATTAGAGGTATTCCATTGTGAGATGTCTGAATCGAAGGAGAATGCACCCCCAAACATATTATTCATATCCGTCACATTAGAGGTGACCCATTGTGAGATGTCTTGTTTGAAGTTGGATGCACTATTAAACATATAACGCATATTCGTCAAATTAGAAGTATCAAGATTTGAGATAACAGCAGGGTTTGCTTGCATGGAATGGAAAGCATAGAACCCATTTGCTATCTGATTGCGTTCGCCTGTTACAGAGTTTAGACCAAATTGTAGAATGTCTGAGAACCAATTTTGTTTAAATTCATCTGGACTACTCCAATCAAAGTCTTTATTATCCCAGTCAAAGATAGCGTGAATGGTTGAATCGGGGAATGCCTTGCCCTTGACTTCTGTTTCATAGTCTTTTTCTGCTCCATTTACCGCCACAAAAACGGGGGTAGCGTCGATTGATATAGGAATATTTACCGTATTCTCATTTGCAATAAAGATATGGCAGTCTTCTACTGAATATCCTTCTGGTAAAATATTATTAATGTTGGGAATGCTTTCTCCACGAGGACAGTTTCCCCATACAGGTTTTGGAAGTACCCAATCGGTTGCACCTGTATCAAAATCGGTAGGTTTTGAACCAATCAAACCCACACACCATTGCGAGATGTCTTGGTTGAAGTCGGATGAATAATTAAACATAGCATCCATATTTGTCACCTTAGAGGTATTCCATTGTGAGATGTCTGAGTTGAATGAGAATGCATTTTGAAACATAAAACTCATATCAGTCACATTAGAGGTATTCCATTCTGAGATGTCTGAGGTGAATAATAATGTATTATCAAACATATGACTCATATTTTCCACTTTAGAGGTATCCCACTCTGAGATGTCTGAGTTGAATAATGATGCATGGTCAAACATATAACTCATATCCGTCACATTAGAGGTATCCCACTTTGGGATGTCTTGGTTGAAGTTGAGTGCTTCATCAAACATAGAAACCATATTCGTCAAATTAGAGGTATCAAGAGTTGGAATAGCAGTAAGGTTTTCTGCTACCATACCATAGAAAGCGTAAGTTCCACGCTTTAACTGATTGCGTTCGCCACCAGAGTTTAGACCAAATTGATTGATGTCTAAAAACCAATCCATCCATAGAGAATTTGCATTATCCCAATCAAAGATGGCGAGGATGGCTGAACCTGGAAATGCATTACCTTTTACTTCTGTTTCGTAGTCTTTTGCTACTCCATCTACCGCTACAAAAACTGGGGTAGTGTCGTTTGGTATTGGAAGATTTACCATATTTGTATTTGCAAAAAAGATGTGTGCGTCTTCTATTGAATATCCTTCTGGTAAAATATCATCAATGTTGGGAATGCTTTCTCCACCAGGGCAGGTTCCCCATACAGGTTTAGAAAGTGTCCAAGTAGATGCACCTGTGTTAAAATCGGTAGGTTCGGTTTGAATTTTGTTAACACACCATGCAGATAAATCTTGGTTGAAAGATATTGCATCCATAAACATAGAATCCATATTGGTAACAAGTGATGTGTTCCAATTTAATTCACGATTAAAATCATTTGCTCCATTAAACATGTCTTTAAGGTTGTTAACATTTTCGGGTATCACTAGGTTTGAAACAGAAGGATGATTGAATGACGAACAACCCTGGAACATTCCGTACATAAGGGTAGTGCTTGGAAGTTCCCATCCCTCTATGCTTCCGTTGAAAGAAATACAATTTATAAATATCCAATGAATAAACTGAGCACTAACGGGTCGCCAATTGTCTAGATCTTGATTGAAGTCTGATGCATTCCTAAACATTTGTTGCATTTCTATTGCACTACCAACATCAAAGTGATTGAGTGGTTGGTTGAAGGATGATGCTCCGTCAAACATATATCTCATACCCGTAACATTTGAGGTATCAAAGTTATCAAGAGATTGATTGAAGTTGGGGCATTGTTGGAACATAGCATACATGTCTGTAATGTTGGATGTATCCAAATTTGGAAGGGCAGTAAAAGAAACGGCAGGAGATCTGTAGAATGCATAACGTCCAGTATCTATCTTATTATCTTTAAATCTGGTAACATCTAGCAACCAAGACAAATCTTTTGCTGCTGAGTTATTCCAATTCATATCTGTTTCGTAATCCCAGTATGTAGTTTCGTCTGTATCCAAAAGCATCAATTGAGGACTTGCATCAAGAGTAGGCAATTGACTTGTACCAAGAGGTTGACTTGACCTGAGTAGTGTTACATTTTGATTAATTCTTGTATTCCACACTTCTCCTGAAAGTCTACTCGCTACCGTTCTATTCAGACCTGTAACAATAGTTTTGGGGAAAAGAGAAGAATAGGTGTTTGATGATTCCCAATTAACAAGATCAGGTGATTCAAAGAAACATCCAGTCCAAGGAGACTTCATGGTGTTAGCATTAACGAACCATTTCTGATGAGGTTCTTGCCAACTTATTTCACCCAGGCTCAATTCCTCATTAGCGATAGATTCTATTACACCCATTGTCCATGTTTCAAAATCTTTTGTATGAATGTATCTACCCATGCTAGATCCAAACACCCATGTATTACCATCATATCCAATGTATTGTGATAACGTATCTAGACCATGATCTGCTTCTGTGTATATTGTCCATGTTAGACCTGAATCTTTAGATACCGCACATTTACTATTATATCCAGCAATGACCCACATTCCGTTGTTATCTGTTTTTACATCGTTAATTGTTGTGCTTCCCCATTCTTCTAACGATACAGAATCAACAATGGTCAATTGCTCTGCTGTATTCCAATCCCAAAAAACAGTAGGAGATACAACATTCTTGGATACTTTTCCTGACGAACCCACCACAATTCGTATTCCATTTGTTGTATCGGTATCCATTCTTTTCAAACTTGTTAGTGCAGGTGTATTTGGTGTAGAGGTTAGAAAATCTGCTGAAAGTTCGTAATGAGTTGTGCTTTGCATAAGATAAAGTTTGTCTAAGTTTCTATCAAAGTGTACCCCAGAAATTGAAGAGGTTGAACCCGCAGTCCAAGCGAGATTCCATTCAACACCATTGTAAGATACAAGAAGCCTGCCGCTTGAGCAAGCCATAGCAAAGAAAGATGCTCCGTTTGCTGGATCTCTATCACAAAAGATAAGTTGTTGTGATGCTTTTGTGTCTCCCTGAGATCCTTTTTGCCATTTTCTTGATGGACCCTCGCCAGCATATCGGTATGTAATCATTACAATACCACCCTCTCCTGTTTTTGCTTCTCCCTCTGTTTCTGTGTATCCACCATTACCTGTATCTGGTGCAGGATTCAAAACACTACCGCTAGAATATTCAACCCACTCTCCTGTTCTCCAAGGATTGAAAACACCTTGACCGCCGCCTGATCCCGAAAACTTTGCTCCACCGCCTCTACCTCTACCAAAGTCGGTTGAACTTGATGCTGCCTGCCCTGAGTTTCCTAATGATGTAGTGGGATCTGTCAATCCTAATGAATCATCGGTTCCTGCACCACCACTACCACCAGACCTTGTTGATGTACCAAAAGATCCACCACCACCAGAACCGCCTGCTGAACCAACTGTGTCGTAATCTCCACCAGAACCACCTGCTCGTGCATTCCAGTCAATACCATTCAAGGTTGAGTTTAGATCTGTTCCTGCCCCTAGAGCATTGTCGCTCAACTGCTCTCTGGGATTTACCGTAAGGGTGAATGTATCTGCGGTGATTGGTCCTGAGTATGTAAACATTCTACCGCCGCCTCCTGCACCAGGAACGGTAGTTGCAGATTCACCTGTGGGACCACCAGAACCTACAGCAAGAATCCATGCTTCATCAATATCTTCATTTACAATAAAACTTTGTGCCTCTGCTAATTCTGTAAAGATATGTGTTTTGAATAATCCATTTTGTTCGGGCAAGGGTCCAATTCTTATCTCTCCACCTTCTATTGTGCCGTAAGAATCATTTTCCCAAATAACCTGTCCGTCATAAACAATACGATCAACGGGTCGTCCATCAATCCAATACGAATCAGCATTATTGAATGCAGTCATAACTACCCCACAATCACATACAAAGTAAGAGCATTCGCAGGGTCAAGGGCATCGTATTCTGCTTGAGTAATGCGAACAATATCAGTAACTCCTGTACCTGATACATGCATGTTTACATCATCTGGATACATCTTTACCCATACTCCCTCAGACATTTTTCATCCTCCTATGCACTTCCATCAACCCAATAAATACTGCATTGTGCCCAACTGTTCGATGAGTGTGGTCTAGTGGCATCTTCTGGTGGGAAGAAACCAATAGTGGGTGAGTTAGCACTCCCACCTCTTTGATAAGACCAAATATTATTACTTCCATGACTTGTGTATGAAGAAGGAGGTGGTGTTATGCCTTCGCCAATTTTATTTGCTTGACCAAAAAGGTCAAATTTCCAAAACTCAAACACATCTGTTGCTTTGTTGTTTAGACAAGCAATAAGATACCCATCACGCATTTGTGTTGCTCTGCTAGAAAGCGTACTTGTGTTGCCCCAAGTTGCATAATTAGAAGATGGAAACGCATCTAAAACAATAGTGCTAGTTGCGTTATTTTTTAAATCCCGAAACTCTAGATAAAGATTTGTACCATTGTCATAAAGCGTTCCAATACTATATGGTCGTGCAGAAGATTTTCCTAAGCATGTCTGACCTCCATAAAAAAGCCATGGATATACTGACGTAAAGTATCCCCCATTTATAGAATCAGTTTCCCAGTTCCACCAATAAAACGAAACAACAGATCCGCTACTGTTTGTTCTATGAGCGAACAATGTTCCTGTGTTGTCTGCTGCTGGTTTAAAGTATGTGTATGATCCAGCCCTACCACTAGTATCTTTATGACGTTGTACCGTCCAGGTTCCCACCATTGGATTTGAGGTATATTCATAAGTCAAATGTAAGACAATCATACGAAAGCCAATATTTGTGAAAGGTGATAGAGATGATACACCTACGATTGCATTTAGTTTACCATCATCGGAAACATAGCAATGTGTTGTATAATCTAAACTATTAGCGGAAACGATGGCATCCCAGTTTTCGCTTCCAGCGGCATAATCACTCATAATTGCATCAACCGCAGGTTGCAAACCAAGAAGTTCTCCCATATCCTGTACGTTCCAATCCCAATACCAAACTCTTGATGTTTTGTTATCTCCTCTGGCAGAGAAAATAGCATACCCTGCATAACTAATTGGACCTAGCCCAATTGCTTCTGGCAAAGGTATGCTTCCAGCAAAAGAAGCATCTGCTATGGATGTGTAGTATGCAAAAGTAGCACTATTTGATACATTCCAATAACAATCTCCTGCAACTGAATCATAATTAGCAATTACTGCTTCTGGCTGCTTCGTTGATCCAGTTCCATCAGTATTAAGCCGATTCGTACTGCCGTTATAGACTGGCAAACCTTGCTGTGCACCATTTTGAGTAAGACCTCCTGTGGGATCAAAGGCAGGCATATCAGGATAGTTAAACTCACGAGACAAAATTGCATATCCACCATCAAGGTTTCCACCGATAACATTGTCTCCAATATAAACAAAGTCAGGTGTTTTATTTGCTGCTATGATTGTAGCGTTGATTGGTTCCCCTGCTGCTACCTCTACGGTTTGTTGATCTCCATTGATAATGCCTGTTACTGTTCCAGACCACAATGTAGCACTACCCCCGCCACCTCCTCCACCTTCTTCTAGTGCGGTGATCTGTGATGTATGAGTATCAACGGTAGTGCTAAGACTAGATACGGTGCCGCTGAGATTTGAAATGTTTGTGGTGTTGTTTGAAATGTTGGTTTGGTTAGCAGAAATGTTTGCGGCATTAGCATCAATTTGTGCCTGCAAAGAAGAAAGGTCAGAGGTAATATCGGTAGTTGAGTTGATCCACATTCCAGCGGTAGCGTCATAAACTAAAACCTGACCTGTAGCAAGGTTATCAACATCAATATCTGTATCCCATAGTGCTACCAGAGTAGGAGGCACAATCATTTCAGCGTTATCTAAAACAAAGACTACATCCCCATCTTGAGCGTTTGCAGAAACGGACTCATCAGGGAAAACAGAGGACACCCAATAGTTCTTTACTCTATTGAAATCTACTGCTGTTAAGACCTCACCATCAGTAAAATCATCAGGCATGGGGCCGCCGTATAGTGTAGTCATACCCTCATTATACCACAGGTGTAGTGCCTACAAAACACACATCGCCAGGACTGCCTTCTGTATCATATGGTCTTTTGTTCTGTGACCACAATATTTTGGCGGCATTGATATCTGATGCTGGAACAGGAATATTAATATCAGAAACAACATCATCTATTCTTGGACCGCCATAAACCCAATCAGCCATAGTAATCTTTGCTCCCTAATCTAGAATAAGACAAAATAAAAGGACCACCTGGAAGAACGCCGCCGCCAGTATTCAACCATACGGTAGAACTGATACGAGTGATAATGGATAGTGTATTTGGTTGTACTTCTTTGTAGGGTAGGATTGTTGCTCCTGCTTCTACTTCAATATCTACACCTTTGTCCCCCGTATTTACGGCAAACTGAAAACCATAGTTCTGTCCTTCCATGTCTTTCCAATATGTACCATCTTCAATAAATAACTCAAAGATGTTTCCGTCTGTTGTTGCGTTTGTAAAGTCAAAGAGAATGTTTGCGTCGTCTTCTGTTACAGAGGTAGATTCTAGTGCCCTTAGGCGACGAGGCATACCATGAGTAAAATTAGCAAACAACTGGGGCATGTCTGCGTGCTGTGGATAATCAGGAATGGTTAGAGTGAAGTCGTTAACATTCTTTTCAGACATTGTATCACCCCTCTAGAGATTTTATATCTGGCTTTTCAATCTTCATCTTTTCAACAAAATTAGGCAAGAATCCAGCATTTTTGATAGCATTAAGTTGTGCCCATTCAACAGATCCAGATCCAAGTGCTTGCAACTCTGCTTGACGAGTAAGTCGTGCTTCCCAATACATAGGTTGTGCCGCTTCTAATTCTTCATAAGTAAACTTGTGTGGGAATGAATCAAATAGGTCAATCAAGATTTGCAACTCTCGTAATGTTCCTTGCTCTGACAAATCTGCCTCTTGTAGATCTAACTCTCTTATCTGTGCTTCAATATTATCTACTTCATTGTCTGACTCTTTTAGTTTTTTAATCTCAATCTCTATTTGCTGCCGTCGCAATTTATTTCGTTTGTAATTAAAGATTGCTCCCCGCAATTCCATAACGACTTGCTGGTATGCCATCTCTACTGTGTCGTGTTGCCCCAACACAAAACGCTCTAATTGAAATCTGCTTCTGGATTGAATGATCTCTTCTATTGCGTCTAAAATATCTTGTCTATCTTCTATACGTCCCAAAATCCTGCTCCCATCCTATGTGCTGTTGGAACTCCTCCGTCTTCGGCAGAGGCTCCACCATATACTCCTGTTGGTTCATTGTAATACCAATAAGAACCAACAAAATAAACATTTGTACCATATTCAAAAATCTGTGTGTAGTTTCTTTCATCTCCGTTAAATCCACATGCCCATACCCCGTGATCTTTAAAAGAAAGTGGAACTGGGAAGGTACAGGGTTTTTGAATGTATGCAACGGTTGCTCCTGCAAATACCTCATACAAATGACGAGTGACGGAATATGATGAGTATCCATCGTTTCCTATAGTGTAAGACGCTACCCCATCTTCAACAATGCTTGCTCCTTCACGGCGAGCAGATCCCTGATTTGTGTGTCTAGACCAAACCTCTGTTGTCATATCAAGATTGTTCCATTCATCTTGGTTACCTGACCCGTCGTATCCTCCCCATGCATAACCTGTATTATTTGTGGTGTGATGAAAAGATTGAAGGTGTCCACGACCGTCGACCGCATTTGCAATTCTTGAGAAAACTTCTGTTACATAGTCAACCTTGTCTGCCGTGGTGAGCACTCCTGTTGTGTATCCGTGCGTGGCGTATCCAGCAACTCCTCTGCTCCAAAAACTAGCGTGCTTATCCCTTCCACGCCAGCCACCATTACCATCTCCTGCGGCTGCCTGGTCTGATCTATCTACCCAAGTTTCTGTTGGATATTCCATCTTCCAACAATCATTTTGGTAGTTTACACTATTAACGTCGCCTGAGGTGACGTATCCTGCGACACCTGTATTACTAATGCCTCTACTTTCGTAGAAAGTGACAGGTGCAGTTGTACCAACCGACCATGTTCGGGACATTGCATTGTATTTACTACTTCGTCCGTGTCTAGATCCTCCCCTGTCATTTCCACCGATAGCGTATCCAGTAGCACCCCACCAAGCAGGTTTTGTGCTGGCATTAGAAACTTGTGAATCTACCAATCGCAAAGCAACGCTAGTGTCAGGTTTGTAGTTATGAATAGAAATTTGGTCAAATTGATCTGCACCAACAACAAAGTTTTTACCTGTTCCCTGTGCTAAAACATTTTCTCCATCTCCCAACGCAAGGGTTATGCGATTAGATGAAGTAACCTGTACGTTTCCAGATGTTTTTGCAACTGTAAAAGTATGGAATCCTATATCTGTAAGTTGCTTAGAAAGAAGAAATGATCCATCAACATCTTTTACTTTTGAAACACTCATTATGTAATCTCCAATCCGCTAATGTGAAAATTCACAGTTGCGGCAGATGCAATCCCAGAGATGGTGTTTGCCTCTGAAATAACTTGCTTAAACTCCCAGGTAATTGAATCATTAGCAGCGATACGAGTATCCTTTGCTATTAGTGTTCCATTTAGATCAATATCAAACGTTGCATCGGCAATGTCGGTATTGGCAATTGTAACGGAGGTTACCAAGGTTGTAGTGCTTGCTGGAACCGTATACAATAAAGTATTTTCAGTAGGTGCAGCACCCCTAAACAAAACTGTAAATGTATTTGCCATTTTTCCTCCTTACAATCCTAGTAGGGCTAATGCCTCTACCGCTTCTATTTTATCATAAATGTCTTGGTGAATGTCTTGAAGTTCTTGTTTGTTGTATTGGACACGCCATTCATAATCACCATCAGTAAAACCTGTAGATGTAAGAACCATACCCGCCGCAGAGGGAATGGGCATGTAAGCATCTTCACCTGCTGGACCTTCTGGACCAACAATATTTCCAGCATTTACAAAGTTGCCTGCGTCATCAAATACCCACAACTCTTCTGTTTCAGCAACGATGTAAGCATCACCAACAGCAGCAGTTGCTTTCAAATCCTCTAGGTCTGCCTCAGTAGCAACCTCTCCCTTGAAATTAACTGCTAAGGCAGGTTCTCCATTGAGAGATTCCAACCACTCTTCTTCCGTTCCAACAAATCCATTCTCTACTGCTACCTCATAGGCACTATCTCCTTGCGGTCCAACAAGTGAATCTAACCATTCTTGTTCTGTACCCACAAAACCATTATCTAACGCTACTTCGTAAGCACTCTTTCCAGGTTCTCCTTGTAGAGGATCTACCTGTCCTTGCCCTGCGACAGTAGAAGCAAGACTAAGAATATTTACTCCGTTTGCTGTAATAACAGATCCTACTTCATATGCTTGTGTTGTGTGCCCTATCTTATCTGTACCCACAAATGTAATGGTGAAACCATCTCCTACACAGGCAACAGAAAACCCTTCTTTTAGCGTTCCAAATGTAAGTGTAATATCGGCGGTAGCGACGATCATCTTACCATTGTAAGCATCATCAACAGTTATGTCTGTACCAACATTTACAACAGGAATGTTCTCAGCAAAAGGAATCGAATCAGCAAATTCAGAAAAAGCAACGGGAGCATCTGCAACCTGATCTAAGGTTGGGATAACGTAAGACGATCCGTTTGTCTCATAGGTGGGATTACTACCAACATCATTAGCCATAAAGACATTATACCATATTAGTAATCGCTAGGATCAACGTCTTCTGGTTCTTTTTCTTTATCTAGTTCCTTTTTGACTGCCGTTGCTCCTAGAGATCCTGCGACCATAGCACCCAAAAGTGCAAATGCGGCAGAGGCAATTCCTGGCTCCATACCCTCACCTGTTTTTAGAGCACGAGCAAACGCACCCAAGGTGAGAAGAACAAGAACTGTGCCTACAATAGCAAGAGCAAGCCACTTAAGATCAAGAAATGGATTCGTGTTTTTCATTCATTACAACTCCTCGTCAGGAACACTCTTGTCGATGTTGAAGATCTTACGATGTGCCTTTGGCCCATACTTCGACTTGTCTTCCATGTTAGTATCTGCGTTAAAGTTTTCCATTGCTT
>WLWH01000879.1_pt1 | contig 23065 bp, 27 predicted proteins | sample 6712741 | NCBI WGS metagenome assembly WLWH01 (sample SAMN12718694, study PRJNA515312) | sponge metagenome | isolation source: marine sponge | host: Mycale hentscheli | place: New Zealand: South Island, Marlborough, Capsize Point | collected 2003-05-01
GTCCCTAATCGCGTTGCGCGACTCATCACTGCCTCCAAGGCGCCGCATCTCAGGTAGTGATCTACCACCCGTTTCCTGCGCCCTCGAAGGCGTTATTCCCCGAGTTAGAGTCCTCTAAACATCAATAGGGGAGAAAAGCCCGAACCCTCACCTGGGGACAAGCTCGCTTCTGGTTCCAAAATCGAAGACTCACAGGCACGATCTCCTTTCGGTGAAATTTCGAGGGCTGCTCTGGGCGAACGGCGACGCTCGAGATTTGCGCATCTGGGACGGCCTGCAACGTACATTTGACATAACCTATTTGCGTGCACCGAGCTCTTGCGATTCTTGCCACTGCCGCCCTGGTCGTCACGATCGTGCCGACGACTTCCATGGCACATTCCAGTTCGGATCGATCTTTAGACGTCCATGCTTCCTCAATTCCCCTTGCCATGACCAAGGACTACAACGGCCGCAACCTCGAGGTCCGCAAGAAACTCAGCAAGAACTCCGCGTACACCCGATACAAGGCGACCTACACCAGCGGTGATCTGAAGATCTGCGGCATTCTGATCGAACCTAAGGGCGCCGGACCGTTCCCGATGGTCGTTCTCGCCCACGGATACATCGACCCGAAGGTGTATGTATCCGGTCAAGGCTTCCGGCGTGAACAGGACTGGTTGCCCCGCAACGGATACGGCGTTCTCCATGTGGACTACCGCAACCACGCGTGCTCGGATAAGGATCCGCGTAGCGACGTCAATATGAGACTCGGGTACGCCGAGGACGTCATCAATGCGGCTCTGGCGATCCGCGACTCCGACATCGAATGGATTGATGGAGAACGAATCGCCCTGCTAGGCCGATCGATGGGTGGCGGAGTCGCCTATCAGGCGCTCACGATCGCCCCGGGAGTCTTCGACGCGGCGATCACGTATGCATCCGTCAGCACCAACGCCGAGGACAACTTCAACCGGTGGCAGCGAAAGCGCTACGAGATCGGTGATCGCATACTGAAGAAGTACGGGGAACCCGACGACAATCCCGAAGTGTGGAAGCGAATGTCCTCACGCAACTACTTCTTCCGGATCACCGAACCCATTCTTGCCTTTCATGGGACCGCGGACGACACCTGCGAGATCTCTTGGGCGCGGGCGACCAAACGGGCATTGGACCGTGCTGGTGTCGAGAACAAGCTCGTGGAATACGACGGAGCCGGGCACTACTTCTACGGGCCCTGGAGCAACTCGATTAAGCGAGTCGGAAAGTTTCTGGACGCCGAACTCGCGTAGTCGCGAAGGCCCGTAGTCGCGCGCCGGTCTTTTGCGTGCCGGTTTAGCGCGCGACCGGCTAGTCGTGTCCGCCGATGACGATCTGGTCCCAGTCGATGATGGAACCGGTCACGACACCCGAGCGATCCGACAGCAGATACACGATGAAATCGGCGATCTCGTCCGGCTGGCCCAGCTTGCCCATCGGTTGACTCGCACTGGCCTCCTCGAGCCACCCATCCGTGGCACCGTGGGCCGTTCGCTGCACCACTTCCTCACCCTCGGTGATGGTCCACCCGATGTTGACTCCGTTGATGCGGATCCGGTCGAACCGATGGGCGTGAGCAGCGTTCTTCGTCAGCCCTCCGAGGCCGGACTTGCTGGCCACGTACGGGGCGAGGTACGGCTGGCCTCCGTGCGCTGCGATGCTCAAGATGTTCACGATGGTTCCCGGAGCCGAGCGCCGTTGCATGTCCTTGACAGCTCCCTGCATCACGAAGAAGGGGCCCTTCAAGTTCACGTTGATGTGGGTGTCGAACAACTCCGGAGTGGTGTCCACCAGGCTGCCGCGGCTCGTCGTCGCGGCCACGTTCGCCACACAGTCCACCCGTCCGAAGGTGGCGACCACTTGCTCGACGAGGCTGAGCGCGGCCTGAGCGTCGCTGACGTCCGCTCGAACGAAAGCCCCCTTGGTTCCAAGAGATGAGAGCTCATCGGCCACGGCGCGCCCTTTGTCCTCGCTTCGACCACTGACCACTACGGCGTCCGCCCCCGACTGAGCCGCACGGCGGGCGATGGCTGCTCCCACCCCCTGGGTGCCGCCGACGACGAGGACGACTTTCCCGGCGAGTGCGTCGGAGGTGAGTGCGGTCATGAGGAACCTCGAATCAACGTTGGGGCTGCAACTCTCCGAGAACGCTAGTCAGGTGCCGAGCAGCGTTGTGACCGGGTATGCCGGAGACGCCTCCCCCGCGAGCAGCTCCACTGCCACACACGACGATCCGCGGTGAATCCGTCTCCACTCCCCATGTTCCGGCCTGCTGGTCATCGTCGGCCCATGGCCACGCCAACGGCGTATGGAAGATGTTTCCCGTCGGAATACGCAGATCGCGCTCCACATCAGCCGTCGTATTGACCTCGATGCACGGGTTTCCTTCGGCGTCGGTCATCAGGCAGTCCGCGACGGGCTCGGCCAGCACCGAATCGAGGGTGGCGTGGACGGCAACGAGGGCATCGTCGGCATCGAGGGCGTGTCCGGCAGCGCGGGTCTCGGGAGTCCCGTTGGACGCGAAGAGCGAGTGCGGAGTGTGCAGGCCAAACAACGTCAGTGTGTGAACCCCTGCGGCTCGAAGGTCCTCGGACAGAATGCTCGGGTCGCTGAGGCTGTGGCAGTAAATCTCCGCGGGTAAGGGAGTAGGCAACTGTCCGCCGGCCGCCGCTCGGTGGGCTGACTCGAGTTGCCGATAGCTCTCGTTCACATGGAAGGTGCCACTGAAGGCATCCACTTGATTGACTGAATTGTCCCTCAACCGGGGAAGGCGCGACAGCAGCATGTTCACCTTCACCTGCGCACCGCCGTCTCGATCGCTGATCGTCGCCGCTTCGTGCCCACGCAATGTCGCGAGAACGCCGGGAGCGCAATTCGCTGCGAGCGTTCGTGCGGTGTGGGTCACTTCCTCGTCTCTCTCGCGAGTCGTCACCGAGACGTGCTCACCGTCGTCTTCGATTGCGATCACCTCGGCTCCAGTGCGCACCTCACCCCCGGCCGAGCGCACGCGGTCGGCGAGTTGAGAGGTGATCGCTCCGATACCACCTACCGGGACATCCCACTGCCCCGTTCCCTGCCCGATCACGTGGTACAGAAAGCAGATGTTCTGATGCAGGGAGTCCTCGTGGGCGTCTGCGAACGTACCGATCAACCCGTCGGTGAAAACGAGACCGCGAATCACATCGTCGTCGAAGGTGTTCTCCAGAACTTCACCGAGGGGGCGCTCGACAAAATCCGACCAGTCGGCCGCGTCGATTCGCGCTCTCATGTCCTCACGCGACACGAGTGGTCTCGTCAGTGACGGAAACATCACCTCGGCCATCGCCGTGGTTCGGGCGTAGAACCGTTGCCACGCGTCCGCGTCCTTTGCGCTCCCGGTGAAGCCTTCGATGTTGGCCACGAGGGACTGCTCATTATTGGAAGGGATGACCAAGCCGCGGCCCGGGTCGGCCGGATCGGGCGTGTACGAGGCGACGCGGCGCCTAGCCAGCGGCACGTCAATGGATAGATCTCGCGCGATGGCCGGCGGCAGCAGCGACACCAGGTACGAGTACTTGCTCACCCGGGCCCCCATCCCGGGGAATACCTCGGCGGAAACAGCCGCGCCGCCCACCGACGAGTTGGCCTCCAAAACCAGCACCGAGTACCCCGATCGTGCGAGATACGCGGCCGTCACCAAGCCGTTGTGGCCGGCTCCCACCACGATGCAATCGATCACGGGATGATCATGCCGGAGATCGGCCTGCACTACTCACCGGACGGCAACTGCACTCCTGCACTCACCAGACGTTCGCAGGACGCAAGATAGGCCTCGTCGATCTGCGCGCACGTATCAGCATCGAAATCCCGGCGCCATCGTCCCGCATGGGAGCTCTCGTGTGTCACGTTCGCGTCGAACCAGGCGCACATGTCCTCATCGACCGTCACTCCGACGAACGAACAGATCTGCTCGATCGTTTCTGAGCGGGCGGTCCGCACGAGATCGACAAGATCGATGCTCAATATGCGATCGGGGCGTGAGCGTTGTGTCGCGGCGTGTATGCGCCCCATGCGCTGCTCCCACTGGGCCAGTGCTTGGAAAACATCGTCGGGACCGAATGTTTGGTGAACGAAGGAGGCGGCCACGTCCCGGCCGTCACGGTTCACCACGATCACGGTGGAGTCCGGATAAATCGGTTCGACGCGGTCCGCCTTTCGAGCGTTCGCCGGGGTTGTGTCCACCCAACGATCGGCGCCAATCGAACGGGCGACGCTTGTCATGATGGTGCGGGTGATCGTCTGGGCCGCGCCCAGCGGATCGGTCTCCGACTGCTCCAGGTAGCGCTCACACCAGCCTCGAAGCTCCTCGCGCTCCACCGACGTGTGCAGGCCGACATCGGCGGCCCGCCTGAACCACCGCTCCATGATCCGGGTGGCCGCCAAGCGCACTGCAGCTTCGGCCTTCGCGCTACCGGGCTTGCGCATCGCCACGGCGAGCGCATCCGCTATTCCGTCGTTTCCGGTAATGAATCGGACTTCCATCGGACGCGTCAGGGTCACGTCCGGGTGGTGGTCGAGGAGGTGTCCAACGATGGTGGAGCCACTGCGCCCGGTACCACCGACGAGGATCGGCCGCTCCGCGTTACTCATACCTACAAGTACAGGCCCGTGCCGGAAGTTGCGTGACGACTCGAGGCAACCGCATGCAGGTCGCGTTCACGAAGGAGGACGTAGTCGATCCCTTGCAGCTCCACGGTTCCTCGATCCTCTGGCTCGAAGAGCACCGAATCTTGGACTTCGACGCTCCGGACATTGGGGCCAACCGCGACGACTGTCGCCCACGACAGGCGGCGACCCACCTGCGCGGTAGCCGGGATCACGATGCCGCCGCTCGAGCGGCGCTCCCCGTCCTCTCCGCCTTCCCGCACCAGGACGCGGTCATGCAGCAACTTGATGGGTACCGAGCCGTCCAATCGTGGCCGCGTGTCCGGCACCGACGAGGCGACGCTCGTGTCTTCCCGTGTCGAGGTCAACGGCCGCGCCGCCCCAAGATCTTGATGGTTACGAATCCCACAACGACCGCACCAACGATGGCGATTCGTTCGGGGCGAACACCGCCGTACTCATCGGTAAACCATCCCTTGGCTGCGCCGAGTGCACGCTGCGCCAGCGCTCCCGGCGCCGCCTCCGCCTTCAGATTGGCTAAGGACGCCAACAGTTCTTCTCGCGCAGCGGCGACGTGCGTTCGCTCATCGACGAGCAGCGACGGTGGAGTGGGCGTGCTGTCGGCCATACGGGTCTCCTCTAGCGGGCGTTGAACGCCGTAAGCCTACGACGAACGCCGGGACCCACGAAGGTCGGTGGAAGTTCCAGATGACTACCGCGCGGCAGTCGATGAGGGAACAGGCTCTACGTGCGCGTCCAAGCCCGCCGACTTTCGTCGTCGAGCACTTCCCGCGAATCCAAAGACCAGGAGGAATATCGCGGTGCCCACCAGCACGATCATGGTTCCCGACGGAACCTCGGCGTAGTAACTGACGTACATGCCAACCAGGCCGCTGACCGTTCCCACGGCGGTGCTCCAGGCCAACATGCGAGAGAACGAATCGGTGACCATACGCGCCACAACCGCTGGGATGACGAGCATCGCAGCGACGAGCGTGACACCGATAACCGTCAAGGTGGCCAAGATCGACAACGACAGGATGATCATCAACTGGGCTTCCACCCGGCCGACGCGCACCCCCGACACATTGGCAACGTCGGGATCAAACGTCGTGAATAACAGCGCCCGATAGCGCACGAACACGAAGATCACTGCCAGCAGTGAGACGGCGACGAGCCCCACGATCTGCTCGACGGAAATCCCCAGGATGGATCCGAAAAGTGCGTTCTCGAAGGACGGGCCACTGGACCCGAACCGCGCGAACAGGGCGACACCCAAGGCGAACGACGCGGTCGTGATCACTCCAATCGCGGCGTCGGCACCGAGCCGGCTTCGCTTGGATACGGCGTTGATTGCCAGCGCGGATGCGATTCCCCACAACCCCGCGCCGAGGATGTAGAACTGCGTGGCGAAGAGTTGCACAGCGGCAAAGCCCCCGAAGATCGAATGGGAAAGCCCGTGACCGATGTAGCTCATGCCGCGCAGCACGATGTACACGCCGATAAAGCCGAGCAGCGCCCCGGAGAGCCCCGCGACGAGGAGGCCCTTCAGGAAGAAGGTGTATCCCAGCGGCTCGAGTATCGCCTCCATCAAGCCTTCACCTGCGACGCTCGGTCTACTCGTTCGCCTCCGTCATCGACGACAACACGCATCCCCAGATGCTCGAGAACTTCCATGCGCGCTCCGTAGGTCTTTTCCAGAACCTCAGGGCGAATCACGTCCTCTGGTGTTCCGTCGGCGATCACGTGATGGTTGACGCAGATGAGGTGCGGCAGGTGAGCCGCCATCCCGTTCAAGTCATGCGTCGTCAAGATGATCGCCACACCGTCCTCGTGCAGGTCCCCAAGAAGATGCAGGACGTCATGCCGGGTGGAAACATCCACGCCACTGGTTGGCTCGTCGAGTAAGAGCAGTTGCGGTTGGCGATAGAGAGCGCGCGCGAGGAACATGCGCTGCTGCTGTCCACCCGACAGTTGTCGAATCTGCCGGTCGGCCAACTGTGCGATGTTCAACCGCTCGAGCACCTCCATGGCACTCGCCTTCTCTCGAGCGTTGCCCCACGGCAAGGTGAAGCGCCGCCCGTGGGCCGGTTGTCCCGCCATGAGAACGCATTCAAGAACGGTGATCGGAAAATCCCAGTTGACTGTCTCGAGTTGGGGCACGTACGCCGTCCGGAGATCCTCGATCTGATCGATCGAGCCGGACATGGGCCGGATGATGCCGAGCAGTAGACGCAGAAGGGTGGTCTTTCCCGACCCGGACGGCCCAACGATCCCGGTGAATTGATCTTCATGTACGTGAATATTCACGTCATGCAGGACCGTCTGGTGGTTGTAGCCAGCATCGACTCCGATCAGCCTGATGAGTTCGGGGCCGACACCGGTGCCGGTCACTGTGGATAGTCCGCGGTATCCGAAACCGGGCTCGTGATGTCGACCGCCCGAACGTTCGATGCATCACCGCCGAGGCCCTCGATCATGGTGGCGAAGTTGTACTGCATCAATCCGAGCCATGAGTGATTCTCCTCGCCCGGAGCACCCGGCAGATCGTCATCGCGCAGCGACTGCTCGTAGCGGACGCCGGTTTCGTTGCCGACTTCTTCGAGCACGCTTGAGGGGAACACCTCGGATCCGAAGATCGTCGGAACTCCTTCGGCGCGGATTTGCTCGATCAAGGTGACGACTTCGGACGGGGTTGGGTCGGCGAAATCGCTGGGCTGGACAGCACCGACCACCTGCCAACCGAAGTTCTCCGCGAAGTATGCATAGGCGTCGTGGTAGGTCACGAGTTTCAGGCCCCCGGCGGGGACTGTTTGCTGGTCCAGGCGGACGGCCTCGGCCAGTTCTTCAGCCTGCGCAGCGAAAGCCCCGAAGTTCTCCTGCATCTGGTCTGCGCACTCGGGGTCGCGCGCACTGAGGACCTCACGAACGATGTCCGCGTAGACGATGGCGTACGTCGGATCGGTCCACAGATGCGGGTTCGGCTTACCGTCCTCCTCGGGGAAGGAGAAGTCGAAGATGTAGTCCTCCTCGGGGAGGGCGACGGTTCCCAGCTCCACCAACTCTGCGCCGTCGGCCATATTTGCCTCCGCCATGGCCAATGTCGGATCTTCCAGCTTCAGGCCGTTGATGAACACGACATCCGCGTCGCTCAAGAGAGCCGCCACGGACGGCGCGGGTTCGAAGGTGTGCGAGTTGGTCCCCTCCGGCACGATGCCCCGCACCCTGACACAGTCGCCGCCCACTCGAGACACGATCGAGGTGATCGGGGAAACGGTGGTGGCGACGAGAATCGAATCGCCGTCAGACTCCGGAGCGGAGTCGTCGGACCCTCCACATCCCGCCAACACAAGGGCGGCGGCCGAAATGCTGGCGAGGACTACGGGAAACGGACGCATGAACGAATTTTATGGCGAACTGTCAGTTATTGCAAAAGGATTGCATTAAGCGACCTCTGGTCAGCACCGCTCACGCGGCCTTCTGGCTTACGACCTCACGAGTCAGCGTGCATCGGTCGACGCGCCGTGCCCGACCCCTTCGACGATGCCTGCGGCGGCGTCGAGGGCCTGCTGTTTCGAGGAAAAGTTCTCCGCCTTCAACGCTCTGATGGCTTCGGCCACTTTCACGCAGACGGCCATCTGACCCTCTCGCTCTGCCTCGACCAGGTCCACGTACGAGATATTCACGTCTGTCCTCCTCCTAGCTCAGCAGCCTGGCAGAGCCATCGATCCGCGCTAAGGATGACGGGAAAACCGGGGTGCCAGTACCCCGGATCGGCGGGCGCGATGTTTGGACGACCAACTCCCCTTTCCCGACATCGGTCCGATATAGGCCGTGGGAGACAAGACCTGGGGAAACCCTCAGGAGGAGAGATGCTCAACAAGCGCATGATCGCGCGATCCATCGTCGCCACCACGGCGGCCGCCGCGCTCGCGTTCACCACCGTGGGAGTCGCTCAAGCAGACGACCACGCAATCACCAAACTTCCCGCCAAGGCATCTCTGCAGGCTGGAGAGTCCGTCAGCGTGGACATCGCCACCGACGAGGGCTTCGCCTGTGACAGCTGGACGACCAAGGTCGTTGGCAAGAAGCGGATGCGCACGAACGTGACGGTCTCGGGCCCAGAGAGTCTGGAGGGCTGCGACATCGGTCAACTCATCACGTTCCAGGTGAGCCTCGATGAGGAATTCACCAAGAAGGGCCGCGCAGTCGTCAAGTTCATTGTCTTGTCCGCTGACGGATCCGACAAGAAGGTCAAGAGCCTGAACGTCAAGCTCAACCGCGGGAAGGCTGCTTCCAACAGCGAGGGCAAGAAAGATCGCCCGGCCAAGGGAAAGAAGAAGTCCGAGAGCGGCACGGCTGACGACTCCGACAGTGAAGGCGAATCTTCATCCGATGACGATGACAAGTCAGGCGACTCTGACGGTTCGGACGCCTCCTAGTCACATCTCAACGACGGTTCACGTCGCGACACCTTGGACGTCGCGACGTGAACCGTTGTCTTGTGCGTGCCCTAGGATTTCGTTCCCACGCGGAAGTGGTGGAACGGCAGACACGCTGGTTTTAGGTACCAGTGCCCTCGGGCGTGCGGGTTCAACTCCCGCCTTCCGCACGAGGCACGCGCGCCCTAGGCAGATTTGGTGGCGATGATCATTCCTGCCGAGCACAAGAACATGCCGCGCCATGATTCGTCATCTTCCAACTCGATCTGCTGCCGCCGATACTCGGTGGGATCGATACCACCCGAGATCATCGGGTACGTCGGGTGGAAGTTGTACCAAGAAAAGGACAAGTCGATGAAGCCCTGCTGCGCCACAACATCGGAGAGCTCGAACGGGTTGTGGAAGCGGGCCAGAATCTCGTCGTAGGCCGGAGCGTCCTTGTCCCACTCTCGCTTCGGGGGCTTGTCCACCGCGAGGCGCTGATCAAGGTCGGTGGCCACCTGGTCTTTGAACTGCTGCCCGATCGGCGCCATGAGGTCGTCGAGGATGAACTCCTTGGTGAGGCGGTTGAACGTGAACATGGAGAACATTGCGTTGCGAAACTGAAGAATGAGTGTTCCGCCGGGCTTGAGGAACAACGACATCGCCTCGACGAACCATGCATCGTCTTCCACGTGCGGGATGACCCCGAGCGCGATGACAGCATCGAATTGACCAACCCGATTGGCCTCGGCGCGGACCGCTTCCCGATCGTTAATGTCCACTTGGGTGTGCAGATCAGGGTCGAGGCCGTTGCGCTCAAAGTTCTCCTTGCCCAGGCGGACCATTTCGCTGGACAGATCGCTGGCGCGAACATCCACACCGAGTTCCTGGGCGATGCGGACGATCGGGCTTCCCTCTGCGGCGCCGAGTTCGTACACACTCGCAACGTTGCGACTCTTCAGGATCCGCATCACCTTGTTGAGCCGGAAGTAATTGGCGGGATATTCGGCGTTGGTCAAGATCTTCTCCGGGTCGTACTGCTCGTGGTACGACGGAGCAGAGCCGTTGTAGTGGTCGCTGACCTGGGCCATTGCTAGATCCTTCGGTGTCGAGAAACGTCGGTGGCGAGAAACTTCGGCATTAGGAAGTTGTGACATCGGAGAGTAGTTCACCCAGAACCGGCACGAGCGCTCGGAAGGCGTGTCCGCGATGGCTGATGGCGTCTTTCTCCTCCGGGGTCAACTCGGCGGTAGTGAGGGCGTAGCCGAGGGGAGTGAAGATCGGGTCGTATCCGAAGCCGTTGCTGCCCCGGGGCTCGGTGATCAAGGTTCCTTCAAGCACACCTTCGACCACCCGCTCCTCACCGTCGGGCGTGGCCACGGCCGCCGCGCAATGAAAAGCCGCTCCTCGCCTATTGCTCGGAGCGTCAGAGAGTTGCGCAAGGAGCAACTCCAGGTTCGCCGCATCGTCACCGTGTGATCCGGCCCAACGGGCCGAGAGGATTCCCGGCATCCCGTTCAGGGCGTCGACGCACAATCCTGAGTCGTCGGCAATGGCAACCAGCCCTGTGCGCTGGGCGACATCTCTCGCCTTCAGGAGAGCGTTTGCGGCGAACGTGCTGCCCGTCTCTGCTACGTCGGGCAGTTCGGGGAAACTCTCGGTTCCCGCTAGGTCGACGTCGAGACTGGACGACTCCAGGATTCGCCTCAGCTCGGCGACCTTGTGCTGATTGCGAGTCGCCAGCACGACGCGGTGGGTCATGCCGACAGCGACGCCTTCTGCTGAACCGTCAGGTCTGCGATGCCAGCGGCGGCAAGATTCAACAGCTCGTCCAACAATCCGCGGTCGAAAGGCTCACCCTCGGCAGTGCCTTGCACTTCGACGAAGTTCCCTTCACCGGTCATCACCACGTTCATGTCGGTCTCGGCACGCACATCGTCGTCGTAGTGCAGATCGAGCCTGGGCTCGCCATCGATGATGCCCACGCTCACGGCGGCCACCGAGTCGATCAGAGGATCGGTGGAAATATGCCGCTCGCTTCTCGCCCACGACAAGGCATCGGCGAGGGCGACGTATGAGCCCGTGATGGCCGCTGTTCTGGTGCCACCGTCGGCCTGCAGGACATCGCAGTCAATGACGATGGAGTTTTCACCGAGCACCGACATGTCCACAACCGCCCGCAAACTGCGACCGATCAACCGGGAGATTTCCTGAGTCCGGCCTCCGAGCTTCCCCTTGACCGATTCACGCTGATTGCGCGTGGTGGTCGCCCGCGGCAACATCGCGTACTCGGCGGTGACCCACCCGGTTCCGGAGTCCTTCAGCCAACGGGGGACGCCGGGAGTGAAGGACGCCGTGCACAGCACCTTCGTCTTTCCGAAAGACACCAGGGTCGATCCCTCGGCGTGCTCCGACCAATGCCGCTCGAAGGAGACGGGTCGAAGTTGGTCTGAGGTGCGTCCATCGGATCTGCTCATGGGCGTGACACTATCCAGAACTCTTCGACATCGAACACGAGTGGTTGAGCTTCAGTTCACGACCGGCACTACAGCGAACTAACGCGCCCTATTTCCGGACCGAGGAATCGGCGACCATGGTCTTCGAAAGCATCCGGATCGCCGGTGACGAGAAACTCATAGGTCGGTGACCCCTCGCTCTCGCTGCGAAGAAGGTCCCCGGCCACAAGCATCCGGTAGACGTCTTTCGCTGTTTCTTCCGCGCTCGACACCAAGGTGACGTCGTCCCCCATGACGTACGCGAGCACACCGGTCAACAAGGGGTAGTGCGTGCACCCGAGCACGAGGGTGTCGACCTCGGACTCCTGGAGCGGAGCCAGGTACTCGCGTGCCACCGCGATGGCTTCGTCGCCGCTGGTCACTCCCGCTTCCACGAGTTCGACGAAGCGCGGACACGCCTGCGAGTGAACGGTGACCTGCGGTGCCGCCGCGAATGCATCGATGTAAGCCCCGGATGCGATGGTGGCTTCAGTTCCGATAACACCGACACGGCCACCACGCGTCGCCGAGACGGCACGACGAACGGCTGGATGCACAACCTCGATGACGGGCACCTCGTACCTTTCGCGAGCGTCCCGCAGGGTTGCAGCGCTGGCGGAGTTGCAAGCAATGACCAACGCTTTGACTCCGTCGTCGACCAATCGATCCATAATTTCGAGTGAATACTCGCGAACCCGGGCGATGGGTAGTGGACCGTACGGACCTCGAGAGGTATCCCCAACGTAACGAAAGGACTCCGCAGGGAGTTGGTCGATGATCGCCCGAGCGACCGTGAGGCCTCCGAAACCCGAATCGAATACCCCGATAGGCGCGTTGTTCGTCATGGCCTGCTAAGCGTACGGCGCGCCGCAGCCACCGAAGGGGTCCTGGTCTCTACCCTCAAAGTCGCGTAGTCAAGGAGACTGCGCGACTTCCCCTGAGGAGGGAACATGTCGGACACCGCAATCAAGCGCCCCGCAGGCGTCACGATCGTGGGCATCTTGACTGCCATTCTCGGCGTCATCAACATCGTTTTCGGCGTGTGGATGTTGATGTATTGGCTGGGAATCAAGCTCGGGACGCTCTTCGAGGGCCAAACCGTGTTCTGGCTCCTGTTCAACGGCTTCCTCGCCGTAGTGATGGGCCTGATCTACTTCTGGCTGACACAGTTGACATTCGCTGGAAGCCAGACGGCGCAGGTACTCATCTCAGTCTTCGCCGTCATCAACATCGTTTTCGGGTTCTTCCACTTCGACTCCGGTGGCGCGGCGCAGATCGTCATCAACTTGATCGTCGTCCTGATCGTCAACACGCATAAGGCGAAACTGTGGTTTAGCCAAATGGCCTAGCCCAACGGGCAACCGTTCCATCTCGAATGGGCACTCGGATCATCCCGAAAGGGAACCGAGTGCCCTTTCGCATGTGCGCGAGCGCCCGTGGGCCTGCGCACACGCGCCTGTGGACGTGAGGGCGGCACACACAGGCGGCCTAGAACTGCCCGTTTTCGGTTAGGCGAGAAACCCATCGGCCGCGGCCGGCAAGATCGTTACGGAATCTCCGACGGCAACGTCGGTGTCCAGGCCGTCAAGGAATCGCACGTCTTGGTCGTTCAGATACACGTGCATGAAGCGCCGAAGGCCTGCGTCGTCGAGGAGCCGCTGGCCGATACCGGAGTAGTTGGCGTCGAGGTTGGTGATCACTTCCTGCAGCGATGCACCTTCGACAAAGACCACGCTTCTCCCACCGGTATGGGCGCGAAGAATTATTGGGATACGAACACCGACGGCCATCTCGAGCCCTCTCTGCAGTCCAGGTCCAGAAGGTAGGCGGACATAGTCAGAAGCGCTCCAGAAAGGACCATGATGGGGGACATGATCTGTAACAACTAGTGATTAAACGGACAAATAGGACCTATTTGTGTCGCAGTTTGCTCTTCGTGTCTTGTTCCACTTGACCTCGGCTTTGACGGCCACCACGCTAGGGGCGCTGTGCTCTTCGGGGAACAGCGCGGAGGAACTGAAAACAACCGGTGGCCGCCTCCCGGCGGCCATCTCTCATGCATGGAGGCCTGAGTGGACGTCGTTAATCTCGACTACTCGCAATACCAAACTGTTTACAACATTCTCTCGTTCGCGCTGGCGTCCATGCTGGCGACGTTCGTGTTCCTACTTGCTGTGACGGGCCGTGTTCTTCCCCGTTACCGCCAGGCCCTCGTCGTCTCGGCGATGGTCTGTCTTATCGCTGCCTACCACTATTGGCGGATCTTCGATTCCTTCAAGGGGTCGTTCGTCGCCGTCGACGCTGGCGAGGCTGCCATGGCTCAAAACGCTATGGAATACGTCTTCGTGAACGGCGAAGGCTTCAACGAGGGCTACCGCTACGTTGACTGGCTGCTCACCGTGCCGCTGCTGTTGTTCGAGGCGATCGCCGTCCTCGCGCTCCCGCGTGCGCTGCGCAAGTCCTTGCTCATGAAGCTCATCCCCGCATCCGCGTTGATGATCATCCTGGGCTACCCGGGCGAAATCGCGGTCGACACCGCTCCCAAGGCTATCTGGGGCGCGTTGTCCACCATCCCGTTCCTGTACATCTTGTACATCCTGTTCGTGGAACTCACTAAGGCGACGAAAACGCAGCCTGGCCAGGTCGCCAAGGATGTCAACGGTCTTCGCTGGCTGCTCCTCGCGACATGGGGCGTTTACCCCATCTCGTACATGATTCCGATGTTCGGCATCGAAGGAGCGGACTCGTTCGTCTGGCGCCAGGTCGGGTACTCCCTCGCGGACGTGCTCGCCAAGTGTCTCTTCGGCCTGCTGATCTACAAGATCGCTCGCGAGAAGAGTGCTGTGGACTCGCCGGAGTTCAACGAGGCAGAGCTCGAAGAGGCACCCTCCAGCAGGTAGGGATCGCCCGCTCGGGTTCCCCCCGAACGACGACAGCGGATCGGATGCTCAGCATCCGATCCGCTGTCTTTTGGCTGTGAGGCTTCCGGTCGTCCCGGCTACTCCTCGTCTTCCGCCACAGGGACGTTGTCATCGGAAAATCCGTAGAGTGCCGGGGTCATGCAGCGCACGAGCGATTCCTGAAGGAACGTGAGCCAGTCGTAGAAATGAAACAAGCCCGATCGGGGATCGTCGTCAGGCAGCTCTGCGAGCTCCCCGTGGTTGTCTTCAGAAATCTGAATGCGTGTGCCGATGGCGATGCGCGCATCGTTGAGCAGCCCGAGCCAACTATCGGTCGACGTCACGGAGACCTTTTCTCCTGATCGCTCGATCTCCTCCTGCACGGTCATCGCATGCTGCATCTTCGACTGACGCAGATCGTTTTCGGTGAATCGACGAAAATCTCGTGCGTCGTCAGGATCGTCGTACGCGTCGGGCAGGAGTCGGGCCACTGCGGGGTCGTCGGAAATTCCCACGTCCCCATCGACCCAGCCCACTTGCGCCGCCAACGGATCCTGATCGGGGGACACCTCGGCCGGCTGCACGAGATCCATGACCTGACGCGCCACGGACATCAGCAAGCCGCGTTCCACGTCATCAACGCGCAAAACAACGCGACCGGTCGCGGTTCGTTGAAATCCGTACGTCATCGTCGCTGCTCGTCAGTCGTCTCGTTGAAGGGTGGCCCACAGGCCGTAGGAGTGCATGGCACTGACGTCCCGCTCCATTTCTTCTCTCGAACCAGACGAAACCACTGCCCGACCCTCGTGATGGACATCGTTCATGAGCTTCTCGGCCTTCTCGCGGGAGAAATGGAAGTACGTCATGAAGACGTACGTGACATAGGACATCAAATTTATCGGGTCGTTCCACACGATCGTTATCCACGGACGCTGGGTTTCGACGACCTCGTCCACCTGTTCCTGAGGAGCGGCCTCCACGGCAATCGACGCGTCCACCACGACATTATTCTCGCAGCACCCTGCGGCACAGGCGACGCCCCCGTACGCTCATCCCATGGTCGAGGGCACCTGCGGGATAGATCTGGAGCGGACGCGTCAGTCCATTCCACCGCCTCGTGACGATCTCCCGACTTGGCCGATTCTGGACCGGATCCGTGAATCCGTGATCGGTGACGATCACGTGATGCACGGTCCCTTCGGTCCTCGCCGTGTCACCTACGCCGATTACACCGCCTCCGGACGCGCACTCGGATTCATCGAAGAATTCATCCGTGACGAGGTGCTCCCTCGATACGCCAACACACACACCGAATCCAGTGGGACCGGACTCCAGACAACGCGCCTTCGGGAGGATGCTCGTGCGCGCATTAAGAAGGCTGTCAATGCAGGTGACGAAACGTGCCTGATCTTCTGCGGCTCCGGATCCACTGCAGCCGTTAACAAGGTCATCGGTCTGCTCGGACTGCGGATACCGGCCGACCTCGACAACAAATACCACCTCAGCGATCACGTGCCCGCGGACGAAAGACCCGTGATCTTCATCGGCCCCTACGAACACCACAGCAATGAGCTCCCCTGGAGAGAGTCCATAGCCGATGTGATCGCTATCCCTGAGGACGCCGATGGGCACCTCGATCTGAACACCCTTCGCCAACGGCTCGAGGAATTCAGCAACCGCCCGCTGCTGATCGGCTCGTTCAGTGCCGCCAGCAACGTGACCGGCATCGTCACTGACACGCACGCGATCAGCACACTCCTGCACGAGCATTCAGCTCTCGCCTTCTGGGACTACGCCGCATGCGGTCCGTACGTCGACATCGACATGAACCCGCGCTGCGTCGAGCACCCACTCTCCTACAAGGACGCCGTCTTCTTATCCCCGCACAAGTTCGTCGGTGGGCCAGGCACGCCCGGTGTCCTGCTCGTCCGACGTGAGCTCGTGACCAACACCGTTCCCGACAGCGTCGGTGGCGGCACCGTTGCCTATGTCAACCCCACCCAGCACCTCTACCTGACCGACCCCGAGCATCGGGAAGAGGCAGGCACCCCCGCCATCGTCGAGTCGATCCGCGCTGGTTTGGTCTTCGACCTCAAGGACGCCGTGGGAGTGGATGTGATTCAGGCCCGCGAGGAAGACTTCGTGCGCCGCGCCATCGACAGCTGGAGCACAAACCCGACCATCGAGGTCCTTGGAAACACCGACGCCCAGCGCTTATCCATCACCAGTTTCGTTGTCCGTCGGCCCAACGGTCGATACCTTCACCACAACTTCATCGTTGCGGTCTTGAACGACCTTTTCGGTATCCAATCGCGCGGCGGCTGCTCCTGCGCGGGTCCCTACGGTCACCGGCTGCTCGGCATTGACGTGGATCGGTCGCACGAATTCGAGCGCGAGATCAGTCAGGGCTGCGAAGGTATCAAGCCGGGCTGGACCAGGATCAACTTCAACTACTTCATCTCCGAGTCGGTCTTTGACTACCTCGTCACCGCCGTGCATCTCACATCGGAGTTCGGCCACCGCCTGCTGCCCTACTACCGATTCGATGCCGCGTCGGGTTTGTGGCAACACCAGAACGGACCGATCGAACCTCCGCTTCGATTGAAGCATCTGTCGTACGACGCGAACGGCCGACTGACCTACACCGTGCACAACGAGCGAGCGCCTGAGTCAGCGCTCGAGGGCTATCTGGCCTCCGCCTGCTCGCTGCTTCGCTCGCTAGCGGAGCCAGACCTAATCACACATGTTCCCGGTGCTTCAGATGACTTTGAAACCTTGCGCTGGTTCGACATAGCGCGCGTCTAAGCCCATCATCGAACCGCCGACCAATTACTTATCTCTTCTTGACCCGGATGACGAATTCCTGCGAGACCCCGGGCGCTAGCCCGCCCTTGGCTCGCGACACCACCCGGTAGGTCCAGCGCTTCTTCGCTTTCTGGGCCTTCGCCTTGATCGTGACCCGACCCTTGGCATTCGTGCGCGCACCCTTGACCTTTCGCCATGTTCCCTTCTTCAGAACTTGAAGAATCACCTTCTGCTTCGCTTGGGCCGGTCGCACAATCGCCCGGACCCGAATCGGGGCGCCCGAAGAAACCTTCTTCGTTTTTGCTTTGGCGCTGACCGTTGCACCCACGGCAACCTCGGCGGCGGGGCTCTGCGATGCGGCCATGCCTGCGCTCTCCGGCACGGTCAGCCGGACCCGTCCTGAAGATGGCAGCTGGACTTGGAACGCTACGGCACCATCCGGTCCGCTCGCCGCTACCTGCAGGGCTTGCCACTCTTCGCTGCCGGTGGGTTGGAATTCCACCGTTACAGGCACATCGGGTACCGGAGCACCGTTGAACGTCACCCCTCCGGCAATGGACGTCGGCTGACCGAAGACCACAGCCGGGGTCACAGCGATCGCGACGACCGCTTCGGCCGGGGCGAGGGACTGCGCGTAACTCCTGATGCCCGGCCACTGAGCGGGGTTCTCGCCACCGATGGTCCAGAGGGCAGCAGCATTCAATCCATACTGACCAACCAGTTGTGTGCGCGCGAGCACACCGTCGGGCCCAACGAAGTTGACTTGGCGCTTGGCCTGGCATGTCTGCGGTGTTCCCGACGAGTCGGTCCAGTCCACATTCTTCGTGTAACGGAACGAACTCTCTTGACGCACCGGATCCCAGCGGACATCCGCCTCGGTCAGGCCGTAGCGCTCGAGTACCACAGGAATCTTGGCAGCGGTGACCGCGGCCATGGACGTCGCCGATCGGTACGCACGTCTTTCTGACGCCGATCCATTCTTGCTCGGACACACGCCGGACAGCCGGTAGCCGCCGCCGGCCTTCGTTCTGGTCCTCGCCCGGCCATAGGTGGGCACTCCGATTTGCAGTTTGGCCGGATCCATCACCGTGACGGCGTGCTCGACATTCGCGCGCACCCAATCAATGGGAGCGATCGGGCCGATCGACCTCACCGTGTAGTCGTAGGCCATGATCCGAATTCGATCGACGTGCGGAGCGATCCCCGGAATGTTGTAGACCCAGTATCCGGACCGACCGCCGCAACGATTTCGCGTATCGCACGGTCCCGGGACGGTTGCCGACAGCAGTTTCCCTTGCGCACGCAGCGCAGCGCCCAACTCCGCAACAAACGTCGTCCAGTTCGGCAACGTGGCATCCCACGTCTTGCTGCCATCGACGAACGCGAAGTTCTCGTAGTCGAGGTCGAGCCCGTCGTAGCCATTGTTGACCACCAGGGCCACGAGGTCTGCCACGTGCTGACCTCTCAGAGCAGGGTCGGCCAGCGTGGCAGCCATTCGTCCCTTGCCCGAGGCGTCGGCGATAGCGGGAATGACCACCATCCCAGCGGCCCGCAAACGTTCCATCGCCCACGCCACATTGGCGCTGCCGTTCGTGAAGTTGGGATTGAGCGCCACTTGCACACCGCCGCCTTTGCGGGCGATCGCCGAGTACCAGAAAGGGGACACATCTTCAAAGAGATCAGCGTTCGCGACGGCGCTGTCGATTCCCACGGGTCGACTCGGAGAGGTCATCCAGTACGGCATCCATCCGCTGATCACCTTGTCCGGCGTGTTCGCATAAGCAGGAGACGCTGCACCGACCTGCCCCACCAACAGGCCTGCGATCAGGGCGGTAAGGGTCAACGCAATGGGGGGAAGACGACGCATCCAAGCATTGTGCGTCATGGCGACCCTCGGGCGTCGAACCCGGGGGGTGCGGGAGTGTCTGCCCTAGCGCAGGACCCGGCCGATATCCCCCGCTGCACGAGAAACCCGGGGACCAACCTCGGACTCCTCGAGCTCCCGGAAGGACACGACCCCCACACTGGCCTCAAGGCCGGGAACACCCGTGACCGGGGAGGCGAGTCCAAACACCCCCGGTGCTCCGTCTTCGCTCGCGACGACCCACGGAGGGTCCAGCGGCCTCGTTCCGGCTGTCCTGGCAGCCAAGATGGCCCGGCCGGCTGCGGCAGCCTCTAGCGCACTGCGGCTACCGACTCGATACGTCACGTGCATGTCCGATCGACTTGGCTCGGCTACGAGAGCGGCAACAGACTCCCCGCCATCGACGAGAGAGAGATACGCGGTACATCCGATGGCGTCCGACAGCATCCGAAGCGCGGGGAACGCCGCGTCTCGAACAACAGGCTGCAATTGGCGACCCATGGCGAGAACACCGAGACCCAGCCGACAACGCCCATCGGATCCTCGTCGGATCAACGCGTGCTGTTCCAGCGTGACGACCAGTCGATAAACAACCGTGCGTCCGATTCCAATCCGTCCGGCGATCTCGGTGATGGTCAAACCCTGGGTGGAATCCGCTACCTCCTCGAGGACCCGCAGCCCTCGATCGAGTGTTTGTGACGTCTCGGCGGCCATGACGTCAGCCAACCATGCATGCGAGCGACAAGCGAGGGGCGGGCCAATGGCCCGCCCCTCGTCGACTCTGTGTTGTCAGTTGGTGATGACCGACTCAGACCTTCGCTGCGGACTTCACGCGGAAGGCCGCGATGATCTCGAAAATACCGATGATGATCAACCAGATTGCTGTTATCCAAACAACAACCTGGAAGGACCCAACAGGAGTCACCAGGCAGACGACACTGCCGATGAGCAGGATGACACCGAAGAAGATGTTCCAGCCGCGTCCGTCCTTGTTCGAAAAGCCCTCCACGAGAGCGGCGAGCCCTTGAAAGAGGAAGGCGACTCCGATGAAAATTCCCAACAGCCACTCGCCAGCCTCACCGGTGCTGACTTCAGCGCGTGTCGCAAGCAAGCCCAGGACGATCGACAGAGCACCGGTGATGAAGTAGAGGGTGCGTATCCCGCCGGTCAGCCCAGGAGCGAAACCGCGAACGACGCTGAAGATGCCGGACACGATGAGCCAGATGACGAAAATGACCGCCACGATTTCAGCAGCTGTAGCTGTGTTTAGAACGGCCCAGATCCCCAGGATCAAGGTGACGGCTCCCAAAGCGAGCAGGATCCACCAGTTCTTGCCGATCGACCCCATCAGGTCGTCGTCTTCGACTATCACTACGTCAGAGTTCGACATGCGCATCCTCCCGATGCTGGCGACGGGGTGTCTCCCCAAATACCGCCCCAATGTTAGGGGCGATAGCCCGAATTTTGGGGACGTGATCGACCGATGAACCCCTATGTCGGGCGATCAGAGCCTTGTTTAGTCGTCGATGCGCCACATTTCCGGGTTGAGCCAGGTTTCAGTGATGGTCTCCAACTCCCCGGATTCGGACAATTCAGCAAGGGCGCGGTCGACGCAGGCTGCAAGTGGGTTTCCTTGCACCATGGCGAAGGACAGCGCGATATCCGGAGGATCGACACCGGCAACATTGGAGACGTCGATGTCCGCGACGCTCTCCAGCCATTGCCGAGTGGGCTCGTCGATGAGTTGCGCATCGGTGACGATCCGCGCCTCCTGCATCTCGGTTCCGGCGCGTGCCCACATCGCCAGTCCCCCGCCTTCGGGGATCCATCCCTTGCTCAGAAGCCAGGGTCGCCCCGTTCCTTGAACAGGTGCGGCGAAGCGCAGGCTCGATGGCTGCGTCTGTTGGCTGACTCCGAGAAGAACACGGCGGGCGTCGTCATCGGCGACGTCGAGCACTGTGGTCGTCTCCAAGTACGGAGTTGAGAATGCGATTGCCGGGAACTCCTCGGGGCGTGCCACATACCCGTCCACGGCTATGTCGAAGTCGAGGAAGCTTCCCGTCAGAACATCCTGCGCCGGCGCGAATTCCCACGTCACTTCTTGCGGTCGAAAACCCAACTGCTCGGCGACGGCGTAAGCGAGTTCTGATTCGAGCCCTAGCCGGTCCGCGGGTTGATCGGAGAGAAAGTACGGCGGGGCCGGCGTAGCCGATGTGGTGAATGTCAAGGCCCCCGGCTCGACGGTCGTCAAATTAGGTTTGGAACACGGATCCAGGAGAACAAGTTCTGATTGATCATCGTCGGGTGGGGGCACGACGCCCGTGGCGCCGCCGGAGGCGCCGTTGACCGTGCATGCACTCAACAGAACGCATCCGAGAGCAAGGCCTAGGGGACCACGCACCTGTCAGTCTCCGCCACGCGGCAGCGAGGCATGGATCTCTTGGCATTCAGGGCAGACGGGGAACTTCGACGGATCACGCCCCGGGGTCCACTTCTTGCCGCACAGCGCCGTGACGGGCTTACCGGTGACCACACTCTCGACGATCTTGTCCTTCTCGACGTAGTGGGCGAACCGTTCGTGATCGCCGTCGTCCACCGAGGAGGTGCGCTCCTCTAGGAGCGTGTCTCCGCCTGGCGAGGCAAGCGGTTCGAGAGGTCCGGTGTCACTCACTCCTCAAGTGTACGTGTTCGATTCGGTGCCCAGACTCCGAACTCGCCCCGGATACTCACCCCCCGGCCGCCATACGGCCCACCCACGACCAAGATCTCCCCATGAGCACCTTCATCGATCCTGTCCCCCAGGATGTCGCTGACCCGACCACGGATTACCCGGCGAACGCTTTTGCCTTCCGCTACGTGCTTCCCGCTCTCCTCGAGGCACCCGGGCGGCGTCTTCTTGAAATCGGCGTCGGCCAGGGGGCCGCGCTGTCGGTGTTCACCGACTCTGGGTTCGTGATGTCAGGATTCGATATCGACCACGCATGTGTCGTTCAGACACAGAACCAGGCGCTAGCCCTCGGTCTCGACGCCGAGAGATTCACTCACGGCGATCTGCGGGAGCCCACGTCTTATCGCTCGATCTGCACGGAGGGACGATTCGACGGGATCGTCGCCATGGGGGTGCTGCCGCACATTGGCGACAAGGAATCAAGCATTCGGAATCTCTTCGACCTCACCCAACCGGGTGGTCAAGTATTCATCGAATTCAGAAACCTGCTCTTCGCCATGTCCACCTTCAATCGCTTCACCCACAGTCTGTTCATGGATCAGCTGCTGCACGAGGTCTCTCCAGCCGTGCGCGACGCGGTCGACCACGAACTCGCAGCGCGCCTTCGCATGGACGTTCCCGGTGCCGTCGCGCGATCAGCCGACGCCGGCGATGACATCCTCGAATCTTTCGACAATCCCTTGACGGTTCCCGCACTATTCGGGGGTGCTGGTTTCGACGATGTTCGTGTTCACTACTTCCACTACCACGCAGGCATGCCCTACCTGCAGTCGGAAGATCCTGATGCATTTCGACGTGCGGATGTAGCGCTGGAAGACGACACCTCTGGATGGCGTGGAATGTTCCTCGCATCCGCCTTTGTTGTTCACGCGCGAAAGCCCGGCGAGTCGTCGCCGAATGCTCGGTAGCTCGTTCCGACCCCGGTGACATCATCAGATGCGATACCCCCTAGGGTATACACATGACGACGGAGAATCTGACAGAAGAAACCTTCGCCACCGTCGTGGGTGGCAACGACATCGTGCTCGTCGACTTCTGGGCATCCTGGTGCGGCCCATGTCGGACGTTCGCCCCGGTGTTCGAGAAGGTCGCCGAGGCGAATCCCGACATCGTCTTCGCCAAAGTCGACACCGAGGCCGAGCAAGGACTGGCCGGCTACTTCCAGGTCAGCTCGATTCCCACCCTGA
>WLWH01000880.1_pt1 | contig 23064 bp, 14 predicted proteins | sample 6712741 | NCBI WGS metagenome assembly WLWH01 (sample SAMN12718694, study PRJNA515312) | sponge metagenome | isolation source: marine sponge | host: Mycale hentscheli | place: New Zealand: South Island, Marlborough, Capsize Point | collected 2003-05-01
TTGCTTGTTCGAGAGCAGCGTAAATAGTTTGGGCTCGCTTTCGTTCAGAATCATTCAGGTAGGTATTTCGCGAACTCATCGCCAGGCCGTCTGTGTCTCGGACTATTGGACACGTCACAACCTCCACGTCGAGTTTGAGGTCATGCACCATTTTGCGTACTACAAGAACCTGCTGCCAATCTTTGGCACCAAAATAGACAGCATGTGACGGTGCAGCCTGAAGAAGGCGGAAAACTATCGTTGCGACGCCAGAAAAATGGCCCGGCCTTAACGTTCCCTCGTAGGGCTCCGCTGGTCCGCCGATCTCAATACGGGTTGAATCACCAGGTGGATACATCTCATGAACATCAGGCGCAAAGATCCAGCGAACGTCATGCTGAGCTAACAGATTGAAGTCAGCATCAAAATCTCTTGGGTATTGCTCAAAATCTTCCTGTGGTCCGAATTGACTTGGATTCACAAAAATTGAGGTCACAACATCGTCACATTCAGCAACTGCTCGATCAACCAATGATGTGTGTCCCGCATGAAGGCTTCCCATCGTGGGAATAAAACCGATGCGCCGTCCCATCGTTCGATTCGTGAGAATCAGTCCTCGCATGACATTACGATCACGAATAACGAGTGGCGTCGCCATGATTACGAGATGCCCTCAACGGCAGCAACGGCATCAAGAGCAGCCTTTCCAAGATCATCCGAGTCAAGATGTATAACTGCTTTTGCGCGGCATCGTGTGTTCTGAGTGCGTAGCAAGCAATCTATGAATCGTTCCTGCAAAGCGAGCAATGTTGCAATGCCATAATCGGTGGTCGTCATTGCTTGCACCGCAACTAAATCGGAAAAAACATCACTCTGTTGTGCCGCGTGAGCCCGATAGGCAATTCTCTCTGATAACGTTTGGCGATTCACATTAAGAAGTAGGATGACATGTGGTGCGACTGTTTCCTGACTGATTGATGCAAAGGCGTTCTCGAATTGCTTGTTCGTATCAATTGCTGGGTTGTTTTCTACTGCCAGTCGAATGGACTCAATCCAGTAATCGGTCACGGTGCCATGAGGATCAACAGGCCAACTCGCCTTCAGAAGAGGATCTGCATACTTCTGGGAGAGCAGGAGTAACTGTTCTGTAGGCTCTTTTTTTGTTGCTAAGTGCTTCTCGGATAAAGCACCCACAGCATGTATGGGAAGAGGAGCTGGCGCATGAATCAGTCTTGAAAGTGTCACATCAGCTACCGCATCAGCAATTTCCGGTGCACCACTCCCCGGAATGCCCACTACAGCAACATGGAGGTGGCGTTGTGAGATGTTCTCAAGAAGCTCACGAATCGTACACCCGGACACTGGATGGTCGAGGTCGGCGGCAATTTCGGCTGCCGGCTCGAGAACAAACCGTCGCGTTGTCATTCGTGGATGTGGAACCTGAAGACGTTCGGTCTTCATGACACAGTCATCGTAGATCAGCAAATCCAGGTCAATAGTTCGTGGTCCCCATCGTATTTCTCGAGACCGTTGCAGCGTGTTTTCGACAGCCAAAAGCATGTCAAGTACTTCCGCGGGCTCAAAGGTTGTTTCAATGAGACAAGCAGCATTTAAATAGGGAGGTTGTCCAGGTGGGCCGCCCACAGGCCGTGTTTCTAAAAACTCACTGACGTGTATGAGCTGAACACCTGGCATAAATCGAAGCATGTCGATTGCCTGGTCAAGTTGCTCTCGTCGGGCACCTACATTTGCACCGCAACCAATGAGGCACTTCGCTATCTTTTGACGATTGGATTCAAGGACCATTACGTATCCTCATATCATTGCACGCGTCGCAAAAGGCGGCCAAAATCAGGCCAAGTGAGTAAGGAGTAGCCCAGAAATCTTCCTGGCATTCAGGTTTTTGGGAACCAGTTTCATAACTGCTGGAGACAGGACTGCAATACAACTTTTGAGTAGCCACTGCCAAGCATGCAAGCATGAAACGAACAGAAAATTTAATTTACTTCGAAGACGGGGGGGACATCCAAGCCACAGGTGAACCCGTCGACTGTCGATCCCTCACGTCGCCGCCCCCCTTGGATTCCTCGAAGTTGTACATCATGAACGAGTTCAGTCAATGAATAAATAATGCGACCAGCTCGTTAAAATCTTTCCCCCTGATTTTTGAATGCATTGGTAGCCTAAAAGGCTACTTTAAAATGAAAACTTTTAAGATTGTCTGAGACAAAAAGTTCCTTGAAATCAATAAGATTTTTTTATTGCTACTTCGTGATGAATCAGTTCCACCACATGTGCATTCTGTGTGGTTGATTAATCCTGTCAAGCACTGGCTCGCTTGTCCGTAAGTTATCACTGATGAGGGTCGTATGGTTCAGAAATAGTGTTCATCAAAAATTTTTACCACCATGGAAATAATTTTTTTGAGGTGCTGCCGCGATCTTCGGAGCGTCTCAAAAAACAAGCTCTAGCCACCTTTTTTGGGTTCCTGTTCGAGCCGTGATGTATTCGGGCTTGGCTTCTCGACGGAACTTCTTTTCCCACTTGAAGGTGTTCTGGGGTATGGAGTGAAATTGCCATGTTTTTATGGACAATTGAGTGTTCTTCTGGGATATATGAACTCGCATTGTATTGCTTATTGGGAAATCTGTGGAACCGCTTTCTGCCAATCGGTAGGAGCCACCGCCTGCAGCCGATATACTGTCGGCTACAGGGCACGAGGTCATCAATGGATTAGCTGGTAAACTGCTCTGCGGAGGTATGTAACGTTGATTTCAGCCCGTCCCAGTGTCACCGATTTGGTTTTTCGGCTCTATGGTCGTTCCCTGCATCCGGAACTCTTTCAGCGTTATGCAGTGCGTTATGTCGAACGAGGGAATTTCAAAGCCGAGATTGCGATAACGGGGAGTGGTCACACTGTTTCATGGAACAGCGGTAACTTAACCTTGGTGGAGGTCGCCACTTCGGATCAGCAGCCTCTTCCTAAAAAGAGGCGACTACTCTCTCATCCTATTCAGGGAGAACGTACGGACTCTTTGGAGTGTGCAAACGGCGTCTGTTATGAAACGAGTTTCCAGCTCGAGCGAGTGCGGCCTGATGTATTTTGGACATTCCAGCAGGAACTGTCAGCCGATGGCATTTCACAAGGCTTATTTCATCGATTCGCATCAGGTGGGCGTCTCGGCGTTGGAGCTCTTAGTTGGGTGAATGTAGAAACCCGCACAAGTAGCCTTTTAATACAAGCGTTTCATACATTTCCAGAAGAGTTTGCAATCGTAAAAAGCCAATCAATTTTCCAACTTCCCTGATACTGTATCTGCAGTTCAATCAAGATTCCGACCACACGTTTATTTTCATGCAAAAAAACAATAGTAATTCATCGTCCACCCGAACCAGCCGGATTCTTATTGCTGACGACAACGAACCCAATCGTGAGCTTCTTGAGGTGTACCTGGCTGATGTTGACTGCGAAATTGCGACAGCAGTTGATGGCTCTGATACCTTGGAAAAAGTAGCGTCGTTCGAGCCAGATATTATTCTTCTCGACATTATGATGCCAAAATTGTCTGGCTTTGAAGTATGTCAGCAACTCAAAGCGGATCCGGTGACTCGACAGATTATGGTCTTGATGGTGACGGCACTTGGGGAGCTTGGTGATATCGAACGCGCTGTAGAGGCAGGCACAGACGACTTTCTTTCAAAGCCCGTGAATAAAATTGAGCTGGTGAAACGAGTGGAAAACATGTTGAAGTTGCGGCATGTGAGTGATGAACTCCAGCGTTTGCGAAGTTATATCAGCAGTATGGACAATGATCTTCCACCCAGGCAGGCCCAGTCGTAGGAGTTTTCTAGGGCCGTGTCATACCAATCTGCTCAAGAACACGTACGGCGGCCGGAGACTTATTGAGAACATATAAGTGCATGCCAGGCACACCGTCAGAGAGTAATTCTTCGGCTTGTTTTGAGGCATAGTCCACACCTGCCTCAAATTGTGCATCGACATCATCACCGGCCTTTTCAAGTGCTTGTGTGAAACTGTTTGGCAGTCGAGCCTTACACAGAGTAGCGATCCGTTGAATCTGTTTGAAATTCGTGACTGGCATCAGTCCCGGGATTATGGGCTCTGTGATTCCAATCGAAGAACAGCGGTCTCGGAACCGGAAAAAGTCGGTGTTGTCATAGAACAATTGCGTGACAATGGTACCGCCACCTGCGTTGCATTTTTCTTTCAGGTGTTCAAGATCAGCTTCAGGGCTGACTGCTTCCTGGTGGGTTTCTGGATACCCAGCGACAAGAATTCTAAATTCAGGAAACTCTTGTTTGATGAGGGCTACTAACTCGACGGCATACTGAAGTCCATTGGCAACTGGAGTAAAAGCAGTCTCGCCCTGCGGTGGATCCCCACGCAATGCGACAATTGAAGTCACACCCCTTTGTTGCGCTTCTCGGAGATATTCCCTCAGTTGATCAGTCGTTCGGCCAACGCATGTAAGATGGCTCGCCACAGCAACAGTTGGATATCGTGAAAGAACGCCATCTAATACCTCAAGAGTCTTTGTCTGGGTCGAACCTCCTGCTCCGTAGGTGCACGTTATGAGCGCAGGCTCGAACCCCATCAGCTCATCGACAGTTTGCCAGAGCATGGCCTCGGATTCGGCCGTTTTTGGAGGAAATAACTCAAAGGAGAGATCAAACGATTCGTTCGCATAACTAACTTGTTGCGTCACAACGATTCCTTTTTGTAAGCAAAATAATTCGGCGGAGTGGTTGGGGATTACCTAATATCTGAAACCGCATGCCTCACCACTACCCTAACAAAGAAAAACAAGAATCACACGTTCTGTCGCAAAATAGAGCGTGTCATGGTTTTCATGCACGAATGTAAATCTTCATGTTTTTATTTTTAGCAGCCGATATCGCACTCAGCAGGTTTCGGTCTGCTGGATGAAAATGTATTCCTCGCCGCTGCATCATTCGTTTAAGGCCCGTTGAGAGTTGATCAACCGTTGCGTCCATAGCAGGCTGCCCACCTCCGAGGTCTGTCGTGAACGGATTAACTGCCACCGGTGGGTTCCCGCCCAGCGTAGACGCTGGGCCAATAAGAGCACCGCACGGTAAAGCAGTTCGCACAGCTGTCTTCGTGAAGTCACCACAAAGCATTCCAAAGAATTGTCGCTTTGTTCTGATGACATCATTATCAGACGGGTAAATTTTGATCATTCCATAACTCACCTTGAGGTTCGCGGTAACTGTACCGGCACCCAAGTTGACCCAGCTACCGAGATGACTGTGACCAAGAAATCCATCATGTGACTTGTTTGAAAAAGATTCCATGACCGTAGCAGTAACTTCGCCTGCAAGGCGGCAGTCTCTGCCAACGACAGTAGCCGGGCCCAGCCATGAGTGCGGATGGATCTTTGATTGTGAGCCAATCTTGATAGGTCCGTCGAGGCAACAAAAAGGCCCGATACGAACACCGTCTTCAAGAATGACTGGTCCAGAGCGAATGGCGATGAAGTCGTCAATCGTTGAGATGGGTTTCGTGCCGGGAGTTCTTTTCTGGTACAAGCCGGGCCGTAACTCAACATAGTTTCCAGAATCTATCGCAAGAGCAATCATCCCTTCAATTGATTGTTCATGAGCTGTAAGAAAATCTTCGGGAGAATCAATTAATTTCAGATCACCATCGATTACAGGAACATTTTTTTCATCGAGAAGTTGTATGAGTAACTTGTCTTCTGAAGATATGGCATTCATAAACGCCGTACATTCTTTTTGATTAATCACAGCAGCTGCGATCATATTGCCGTCATAAATTTTACAGCAACGATCGGAATCGAGAAGATTCTGGATCGTATCAAGATGAGTACGGCTTGGAATGAGACGGGCATTGACAAAAAGAATATGTTCATCGTTTGTTGTATGAGACTGGTCATGTGCCGCGCTTAATCCCCAAAATGGTGTCCTCGCGTTGTCGAGGTCAATGAGGTATTGCTGGAGGTGCGGCCGCACTATTCGATGGACCTGGCCAAACCGAGTAAGCATCTCGTAGAGTGTTTCTGTCCCAACGGTAACGTCACACGCAGGCCGAGCCATAACAAGAGGCCCGAGTGTTGGAACAGTTGAATCTTCAAACGTGTAAACTTTCATGGGGAGAACCGTAGCAGACCTCCAGCCGCCGCCGCGAGACCACTGCTGGCAAAACATGCGGTTGTAACGTAATCTTCGGTATACCAGCCGGAGTGGCGGAATGGCAGACGCGACGGATTCAAAATCCGTTGCCCGCAAGGGCGTGTGGGTTCAAGTCCCACCTCCGGCATTTGCGACTTTAGGCAGGAGCCTATCGTTTACGGACCTCGAGGACATACCGCATCAGATCGTTAAATTCTTGCCTGTTTTTAAGTTGCCGGACAAGATTCTCCGGCATCAGTGAGATAGGCGATTCAAAGAGTTCATCAATGTCATCTTTTTTGATAGACACTGGTTTTGGCTGAGCAAGATTCCGTAGCAGAATTTCTTTGTCATTCTCAGACTCTCTTATTCCGGTCTGCTGTTTTCCGTCGCTTGTAATAACGGTTACCTGTACGTAATCCTTGTCGATCAATTTAGAAGGATAGAGAAGTGATTCGACAAGTTGCTCTGGGGTTCGTTTGGTCTTGAGTTCCTGCAGGTCAGGACCAAGGCGGATTCCTCCCTTCGGCGGATGATGGCAGGTTGCACATGCCGCAGCTGACTTATAAAAAATATTTTTCCCTCGTTTGGCGTTCCCTTGCTTCATTGCGGTACGGGCAAGTTCTTCAGCAGGTGTGGCAAGTAATAATTTTTCAAGGGCAATATTCGAAAACACCTGTTGCTCTGTGCGAGCAGCAGCGACTAATTCGGGTTCAAGTGGATGAGCAGTCAAAAGGTCAGCAGGCTTCCAGAACGTTGTTTGTTCAGATGTTGCAGATCGAATTTGTTTGACAGTCTCCGGTGAAACAGAAGGAGCCTTGTTGCCCCATGTGTTTCGAACAAATGTCAGTACAGCAGCAAGCTCTTCATCATTGAGAAGATTCCGAAAGGCTGTCATGGGAGGCACACCCCGGGCTGGATCATATTTCTTGCCATGGACTTCCATCGGCCCCCACATGCCGTGGAGCGTTGCTTTAATAAGCCGTTCTTCACTCCCATTGACCCACGGGCTGTTCACGAGGGATGGATAGATAATGCCATTTCCCTTTCCGTGTGTCAGATGGCACGTGCTGCAGTGTGCTTCACGCTGATAGACCTCGGCCCCAATCTTATACGTCTTACGGTCTTTGGACTTAAGATGTTTTGGTATGTCGAATTTGACGAAATCACTCTCTGCTTCTGCAGCAAATCCACTGCCGACTCCTACATCAACCTTCGTCCAAAAGTGTTCGACCGTTTTCGCTGCCTCGACAGCATGCTGAACTGTGGAATTCAACAAGGTATCAAGAAGTGACTGATTTTTGATGTTGTGTTGTTGATGGAGCCATAGAGCTTCAACAAGATGATGCGATTCTTTTTCATTATTCGGATCAAAGCTACCCATCCATTTTTGTGTTGCCTCTATTACGTCATCAGAGTCACGACCGCTCAGTTCGATGCGGGTGCGATGCCGAACACCATTTACTGGATGCTTTAGGTTTTCTAGGAGCTTCTCAATTGGTTCTCCAGCAATTGCAACAGGCTTCTGCAGCGGTCGATTCTTCATGGTCACCCGGATAATCCTGCCGTGTGTATGGTCACGATTTGGGTCACGAATGTTGTGCTGCATGTGGCCGATAATGACGTTTTGCCAATCGGCTACGTACAACGCACCGTCTTCACCAACAATTGCGTCGGTTGGTCGAAAGTTTCTGTCACTGCTATTGATAATATCTTGAACAGGAGTTCCCCAGACTTCTCCGAAACTGCGTTCCTGACTCGTGGCCCCGGTGCCTTTCCCAATCGCAACGTCCACGGCTGCAACCAAGGTGTTGTTGTCAAAAAACTCAATCTTTCCGTTATGAAAACGGTTTTCGAATCCTTTTCGATTCCAGATTCGAAGTTCTGAGATTTCAACAGGTTCGGCAAATTCGCCTTTCATCCAAGGGTTCATTTGTATCGATGTATGGGCAAAAGTCTGTTTGTTTCCATCGGCAAGCAATGTGGCTGGGAACATGCCTTTGTTGTATTCACTCGACTGACTTAGCTTTAAATTTGTGAGACGTCTCGTTCCCTGAACGAGTGCTGCTGCTTCTGAAATCACTTCAATTTCGCAGAGATTCATCTGCTGCTTCCCGGGAACACTTAATTTGAACGAAGTAATCTTTTTATTTTTCAGTCCTGGGTGATTGACGGTTATGAGTTGTCCGTCCTTTGTGACTTCAGCATAGCTAGGACTTTTCGTAGGCTCGGGTGCCTGTGTTGAAAGACCGTCACCACGGTCGAGGTCGTACTGGCGGATTCCAAGGAATCCGATCGTATTGCAAATAAGAAAATCTTGTTGCATGTCCTCAGGGAAATGGTCAGAAGACAATATTTCGTTTGCTGGGACTGGGCGAAACTCCTTTTCTAGTAGTGTGTGCATCTTGAAGCCATTGCCTTCTCGTCGTACCTGATACGAACGACCACCGGTGCCATCGTTTGCATAGCAATAGCCCCAATAATCAAAACTCGTTCCATGAGGATTTGGCTTGTTTGCTGCATGCGGCGTGATCGCAAATGTTCGCGGGTTGAATCGATACATCCCGGACTCACCGATGGCAAGATTCTGCTTCCATGGTGTTTCGTGGTTGTTCATAAGAAAGATGCCACTCTGCCAGTAGATTCCACCATCTGGTCCGTAGATCAGGTTGTTGGCAGCATGATGTGTGTCGGAAGTTCCCAAGCCCTGCAGGAGTGGGTAACGGAGGTCTGCAACATCATCACCATCGGTATCTTTGAGAAAGATCAAGTCGGGCCCAGACGTGACAACCACTCCACCACCCCAGAATTCAAAACCGAGTGGATTATGGACGTGTGCAAATATTTTTCGCGTGTCGGCTACACCATCACGATCAGTGTCTTCAAGGATCACGAGGGCATCATTCATTTCCTTAAGCGGCTCCCACTTAGGATATGTGTTCCAGCATGCTGCCCAGAGCCGACCTTTTCCATCAACTTGTAATTGAACTGGATTTGCAAAGTCTTCAAATATCTCTTCGGATGCGAAGACATTCAGTTCAAAGTCTTCTGGTGCAGAGATTTGAGCAATACTTTCATCTGGACTAAGGTACGTTACGCTTCCTTCTTTTTCAGCACTCGAGCTTTTACTGCCACCTCCCACATTGGAAATGACTTTTACTGGAGGCGGAACGTTGCTATCGTCAGCAGTGATCGTTTGTCCGTTTGCAGCCGCCCAAATGACATTATCACGGTTGGCTGTCATCACATCGAGCATTGATAATTCGTTGCGTAACACGTCTGCATTACTCTGCCCATCAACGAATGTGAGTTTCGAACGAGATCCCCAGATATCGTTACCATCGGTAGCACGATAACGGTTATGCCAAGTCCAGTTTTTCTTAGCTACAGCGTCATAAATAGCTTCTAGCTTCGATTGAGGCGGTGTTGGTTTGTTCAGGAGCGATGTACTTATGATGTCAGCAAGTTCCCAATAGCCAGCATCGTTTAAATGAATACCATTATGAGTTAGTTGCTTCTTACCTTCTGCAAATCGCTGAGAAGTTGGCCCATAGAGATCAACGAACGCAGCTTTGGTTTCAGCAGCGGCGAGCCGAGTGGCTTCCGTGTAAACCACCAGATTTGTATTGAGTTGGGTGCCTTCAGGAAGATTCAGACTGCCCGTTTGTTCATAGGCAATAGGGCTGAAGAGTACAAACCGAACATCACAACCCTTTTCTTTGCGGAGTCGCCGATATTTTTCAACGAGTTCAACAAGTTGCTGCCTGTATTGAGATTCGCCCTGCTCGCCCGCAAATGATTCGTTGTACCCATACATGATAAAAATGACTGACGGGCCAACATGTTGAAGATACGCTTCATCATCAGTGAAACCTTTGCTTCGAGGTTTTCGGTCAACTGTATCGCCTGAAAAACTCATGTTGCGGAAGCGCACATCCATGCCCTTCAGATGATTTTGCAGAAGTGTCTCAACCCACGGGTTGTGTTGCATTCGATCAGCAAGCCCATTTCCATACACAGCTACGACATCACCTTTTTGAAATGAAAATGTTTCAGCCTCTGCACCTCTGGTGGAATGGATAATTAAAGTTGCAAAAAAAAGTCCCGTGGACCATATGACGAACTTTGAAAACATGTAACTGGAAAATGGTTTGATAGTTGCAAGCATGTTGGGTAATAACCAAGGGGCGATAGAATTGAGGTAGTTGGGACTGAAGGTATCTTCAGAGTCCACGTCGTTGGCACACCTAATCTTACACAGCGTTTTCCGACAGACATCATGTGAAAACGGGAGCCGTCAGCAGAGTTTTCCGTGAAAGGCGGAATTTACCTGATTCAATGTCGTTTATCGCAAAAAGATGAATATCTTGCCAGAAATGACGGTGCAGGTTTCTTCTGACAGAATTTGTCATGATGATGTGGGAAGGTGCTCTTTTAAGTGAATGTACAAGTTGTTTTTTGGAAGCGGGTGAACGTATGAGTAAGCCATGCCATGTTCTTCGTATGGCGAGCAGCCGTTTGGTTTCCAAGGTGCCCAAAGAATGCACAAAGGCCGTAGTAGTAGGTCGCTCTTTAAGCCGGAATAGAATTTGTGTGACCACTGTTTTTTTGGCAGCGTTCTCTTTTTTCGGAGTCATGGCTGCTACAGATGCTGCGGATCAGCCCACAGAGGATATTCCTTCGGTTGAAGAACTGGTTGCGTCTGTTCGTCCGTCCGTCGTTACCATTCGCCACGTCGGTAGAGGAGGAAACGATGCTGGTCTAGGAACAGGTTTTATCATTTCCGCTGATGGTCTTATCGCGACGAATTTGCATGTGATAGGAGAAGCCAGACCAATTTCAGTTGAGCTTGCGGATGGCCGCAGTTTTGATGTGACTGAAATATATGCGACCGATCGAAACGCAGATGTTGCGGTCATACGAATAGACGCAGAGGGTTTGCAGCCATTGGTTTTAGCTGTTTCCAGTTCGCTTCGCGATGGACAAGAGGTTATTGCGATTGGAAATCCTCATGGGCTTGAGCGGAGTGTTGTCGTTGGTCGCGTGTCCGGAAGACGCAGTATCGATGGCATAGAGATGATCCAATTAGCAATCCCGATTGAGTCCGGAAATAGTGGAGGGCCATTGCTCGATCGGAGTGGAGAGGTCCACGGTATTTTGACATTAAAGTCACAGGTGACGCGCAATCTCGGATTTGCAGTCGTAGCTGACCGTGTTGATAAATTGTTGGAAAATCCAAATCCAGTTTTGCTCGATCGATGGCTTACTATTGGTCAACTTGACTCGACTGAATGGTTGACTGTTGGTGGTGGTCTCTGGCGTCAACGGGCTGGTCGAATAACGGTCACAGGAAAAGGAAAAGGTTTTGGTGGACGAAGCCTCTGTCTGGCAAAAGGCTCATTGCCAAGTGTGCCGTATGAGGTTGGCGTGCAAGTCAAATTAGACAATGAGTCGGGTGCCGCTGGCCTGGTATTTGAAGCAGATGGAGAAGACAAGCATTATGGTTTCTACCCAAGCAACGGTAAGTTGCGATTTACTCGATTTGATGGCCCGACAGTATTCACATGGAATGTGATTGAAGACATTGATGTACCTGAATATCGTGAAGATGATTGGAATCATCTTCGTGTTCGCGTTGAAAAAGACGGTATCCGCTGCTACGTCAATGATCATGAAGTTGTCGTGTCATCTGATCAGAATTTACGCGGTGGTAGACCTGGGATTGTTTCATTTCGTGGCACCGAAGCGGCATTTCGTCGGTTTTCTTTTGGCGATGAGGTGCCACGCTTTCGGCCTGAGGATGCGGTGTGGGCACAGATTGAAAAAACAACGGCAGGATTTCAGGAGATTGATCCGAGTAACACAAAACTGGTTGAGTTGCTGGCGGGAGCCGGATCGACTGCAGTAGCGGCTCTTGAATTAAAGGCCGATTCATTGTCGCGGCAGTCAGATCAGTTGCGGGTGTTGGCTGCCGAGGTTCATCATCATCAAACAGTAGAACAGCTTTCGAACGAAGTATCTGTTAATGATGAAAAGATAGATCTGTTTCGAGCAGCACTACGGATTGCCAGCCTTGATAATCAGGAGCTTGATTGCGAAGCCTCTCTTGCAGATCTTCGGAGGTTGTCAGCCTCAATCAAAGCAAGGTTGCCAGTTGATGCAAACGATGCTGACCGTCTTGGAATGTTGGATCAGGTCCTCTTTTCAGAACTAGGTTTTCATGGAAGCCATGGAGATTACTACAATCGATCGAATAGCTATGTAAATGAAGTCCTTGATGATAGGGAAGGAATACCTATCACGTTAGCAGTCGTTTATATGGAACTCGCTAAGAGTCTCGGTGTCGAAATACACGGGATCGGTTTCCCCGGTCACTTCTTGGTCCGCTTTGACGCAACTGATGGTGACTCAGAGTGGATTGATGTTTTTGAGCGAGGGAAGAGGCTTACTCGTGAGAATCTTGCCGAGAGACTCTTGGAACAAACAGGAGAATCGCTCAATGACAGTCATCTTGAAACCTCTACAACACGTGAAATATTGTCACGGATGCTCAACAACTTGCTGACAATTGCAATACAGGAAAAAGATGCTCAATCGATGCTTCGATACTTGGATGCCATGCTGGCCCTTCGCCCAGATTCGGCTCGAGGCCATTTTCTGCGGATGCTGACAGCCCGCCAGCTCAATGAAAGTGAAATTGCGAAACGAGATGCACGGTGGCTTTTGATCCAACAGCCATCTGGTATTGATCTGGCGATGGTCAAGCGACTGCTGCAATCGCTCGAAGCAGATTCAGACTAATTGTGTTAACAGTACTTAAGATACGTAGCACTTAATCCGGAATCGGGTCTGATCGCTTGATCGTAGTTCCTTCCCAGATTGCGGTATCTGTTTCCTTATCGTATGTAAGGACTCGTGCAGCACTGTCGGGAACGAGTTCTCTATCAATAGTGGGAAGCCACCGGCGATGTTGCTTAATTACTTCGGCATATTCTGGATGCGCAGCAAGATTTGTCCATTCATTCGGGTCGTCCTGCATGTCATAGAGTTCTTCACTACCATCGGCATAGTGGATATATCTCCAGCGTTCACTCCGAATACCGTGGTTCCCCTGGTTGTGACTGGTGATTGCAGGACGAGTCCGCTTGGTTGCTCCATCCTTTAATTGTGGCACAAGGCTTATTCCTTCGAGGTCAGAACGGGACGGAACACCGGCTAAATCAATCAGAGTTGGGTAAATATCCAGTAGTTCGACTGGCTGGCCACAGGTTTGCCGCGGTGTGATGCCTGGCCCAGCAAAGACAAGAGGCACCTTCGTGCCACGATCCCACAGGGTGTTTTTTCCGGTTATATCTTTTTCACCTAGATGCCAGCCGTGATCTCCCCACACAACAATGATGGTGTTGTCCGCGTACTCACTCTGTTCCACCGCAGACACAATACGACCAATTTGTGCATCAACAAAACTCGTGCACGCAAGATATGACCGCACAAGATTCCTCCACTCATTGTTTTCACGGACCCACTTTAAACGAGGCTCTGGTAGAGACCAGTGGATATACCATGAAAATCGTGGAGTGTCGTCACGATCATTCTGAAGAATTGGTGGCAAGACAGAATCATCGTCCGGGTAAAGATCAAACCATTTCTGCGTGGCGTAACACGGTACGTGGGGTAGAAAAAATCCTGCTGCTAAAAAGAATGGTCGATCTTTGGGTGCATTCTGAATTTGTTCGACGGTCCAGGACGCCACTTGATAATCTCCCTTCTGCGTGTCGTCATTATCCAATGGCCATACGCCCCAATCCATGAGTGGGTGATTTCCCATTGGTGTACTTGGAATGAGTTTCTTTGGTGGTTTTGTTCCGACACCACCAAACGGCCCGATCACTTCGAACTCAACATGCTCTGGTGTGCTGTTGCCTTGGCTTTTCTTTTTGGGATTCTTTCGAAAGCCGTGATAGATTTTCCCAGTCGCCGCGGTGTAGTAACCATCATTTGCAAAGTGTTGTGGAAGCGTGACGCGGTCAGACCATTCGGGGACGGTACGAAACCATGGTTTCAGTCCGTATATTCCCGTTGTTGTTGGCCGTAAACCAAGCAAGAGACTTGTCCGGGAAGGATTGCACAGTGGTGCTTGGCAGTGAGCGTTTGTAAACGTCGTCCCTCGTGCGGCAAGAGCATCGAGATGTGGCGTTTTTGCAAGTGGATGGCCGCCGAGATGACCAATCCAATCATTTTGATCATCGATGGCTATGAATAAGATGTTCGGCTTATCAGCTGCATACACAGATGAACTAGCCATAGCCAAGACGCAGCACGTAATAATATTCTTCATAATTTATGGCTTTCTTTTTTGATTTTTCCAACCAGGAGATTCTTCTTTCAAAGGACCTGCCATAGGAGGTGTCTCATAGAACTCACCGTCATTAATGAGCCTTGGATCTCCCGTCTCTGATAATTCACTCAGAAGCCTACTCGTAAGCTTTTTGACAAGTTCAGCATGTGCTCGTTCACCAGCAAGGTTGTGCATTTCATATGGATCCTGATTCAGGTCGAATAGCTCGATGGGCATTCGCTTTCCGTAGACTTTATTAAAAAGGCTTTTCCACGAGTCCTCCTTACGAGATCGAACAAGCCATGCTTTGGTTGGGCCAGCATCTTCATCAGGTAATGTCACTCGCGTATTTGTTTCAAGTTCCTGTTGTGTTGGCTCTGATCCTTCTTCAAGGCGATATGGATCGCCAAGCGGCCACCGATCGGGGCGAAAGTTCATAATCAAAACATGATCTTGAGTACGGATAGCGCGCTGAGGGTAGGGCGTAAAGTCAGATCGTGCATTTTCAACATGTCGTTCACGTCCTGTGAAGACGCAGTCTCGTGTTGGATCAATGTGCCCTGATTTTTTTGAGCGAAGAAGCGGCCATAGTGATCTGCCGGTCATTGATTCCGGTGGCTTGATACGTGCGGCCTCAAGAAATGTTGGGGCAAGATCAATCAGGCTCACCATGTCATCAACAACACGGCCGCCGACAACGCCCGGCCCTGTAACAGAGAGACATACGCCTGTACCAAAACTGTACAGGTTGCATTTTCCATGAGGAAAACCAGGTGCTCCATGATCTCCACTTACGACAATGAGCGTGTTGTCAGTGAGGTTGGCTTTTTCGAGTTCATCAAGCAATACGCCAACAGCCGCATCCCAGGCAGCTATTTCACCAAAATAATCTGCGAGATCTTGCCGCACTTCTGGAACATCAGGCAGGAAAGCAGGCATCTTACCCTTCAAAGAATCGGGGTTTATATCCCAGAGGTTTTTGCCACTTCCCTTGATCCATTTTCGATGCACGTTCGTGGGTCCGAACCAGTAGCAAAAAGGAGCATTATCATTACAGCTTTTCAGCATGTCACGAAAGTTGCCTCGGACTTCATCGAGAATTGCGAGTTTCGCCGTCTCCCGAGGTGTTCCCTTGTTGATTAGTTTCGTTACGGTTTGAGAGAATTGATTTATCCGACCGCCGTTTTTGCTAAAGCTTTCGGCTTTTGTGAACGGTGAATTTGCAGGAGTTCCAGGACTCCACACCTTATGGGAGTAGCCAATGCAGTAGCCCTGCTTGCGAAGGAGTGGCGGAAAACTTGGGATTGAACTGTCATAGACAGCACCCCGAAGTATTGAGCCAGTGCCCGTTTGCCAAAAATGTCGACCTGTTAGCAATGCGCTACGACACGGAGTACACGATGGCGCACTGACGTGTGCGTTTCGAAAAATCACACCACGACTGGCAATCTTATCAAAATGTGGTGTTTGGACGACGTCATTGACGCCGCCGCTCCCGTCAATGTTGGCTAGAACTGAGGCATGTCGTCCCCAGTCATCAGCAAATAAAAATAAAATATTTGGTCGTTCTTCAGTGTTCTTCTCGATAGCCCACACAGAGTTTGCACAACAGATATGTGTCAGAAAAAAAAGTACGAGAAGTCTTTGAATCGCTTTGGGAGTATCGAGCGACGTTCTTTTGAATGAGGCCATGTTTTTCATATCAAAAAGTAAAAAAATAAGTGCCCATAGACTCTATCTTAATGTGTAACGTCATGAGTTCTTACACGAAGATAGGCAGCCTAAAATGTACAAGAACATTCTTTTTTTATGCCAATACAGGCATTTTTGTTGATGTGTGGTGTAGTCAGTAAGGATCCAGGCGTTGGCGACGTTGCTGATCAGACCATGAGTCTTCTTCATTTTCCCGACAGGAATTGTTAGAAACTGACTGGGAGAAGCGACTTTCACGGCTGAGAGCCGATCAATTTTCTATGTATGGCCAGTGAATGCATGTACAAAAAAACTGTATCAGCTTTTCCGTTGTTGATTGCATTTTCAGTCGCCCAAGGAGCAGAGCATGTTGGCTTTACCAAAGACATTCTGCCAGTCCTTCAACGACATTGTTTCGAATGTCATGGTCCTGATGTGCAAGAGGGCGGCCTACGTTTTGATGATCGAAATGAATTCCTCGCTGGTGGTTATTCAGGACCGGCAATAGTTTCTGGCAAGCCCCGTGAGAGTGAACTGCTTCGCAGAGTGTCACTCGATCGTTTGCATGACGATGCGATGCCTCCCGTTGGGCCAGGGCTTTCAGACCGTGAAGAAAACGTGGTTCGTCGATGGATTCAACAAGGTGGTGAGCTGCCGGATACGATTCCGCAGCAAAAGCACTGGGCGTATGTTCCTCCAGTTCGGCATGCTCCTCCAGCAGATTTCTCACAAGACGTGCGCGTCATTGATCCGACCATTGACGGTTGGATCGTAGCGGCACATCGGGATGAAGGTCTTCGGTTTGCTCCAGTAGCGAAAAAAAGTCAGTTGATCCGTCGTCTTTCATTCGACGTGACTGGCTTGCCACCAAGTGCAGAGGCGGTTGCAGCATTCGAGGCAGATGATCGCGATGACGCGTATGAAATGCTTGTTGACGAGCTACTCCAAAGTGATGAATTTGGCGTTCGATGGGCACGGATGTGGCTTGATCTTGCACGCTATGCAGATTCGCATGGGTTTCAGAGGGATGACCTGCGGGATATGTGGGCGTATCGAGATTGGGTGGTGAATGCGTTGAATGACGATATGCCTTTTGACCGTTTTACAATTGCACAAATTGCTGGTGATCTATTGCCCGAAGCGAATGAAGCAACACGAATTGCTACGGGCTTCCATCGGTGCGCTCCAACGAACGTAGAAGCGGGAACCGACCCGGAAGAGAGTCGAATTAATCAAGTTTTTGATCGCGTAAATACAACCGGTGCTGTGTGGTTGGGAGTCACACTTGAATGTGCTCAATGCCACGATCACAAATATGATCCATTTTCTCAAGAAGAATACTACCGCTTTGCAGCGTTTTTTAATTCAACAGAAGCGGAAGCGAAACGAGCGAATCCAAAAGTTCCATCTTCAATTAAGTTCATTGGCCCATCAATGAACTTAAGTCACGATCCTTGGGTTACGGAACGAAAGTCCATCACCCAAAGTCTCAGTGATGCTCGGAAAGATGTGAAAAAGGTTAAGGGGGACAAAGCGGAGAAGGATATTATTCAAGATGAAAGTGAACAGCCTACTACCTGTGGTGGAGAGACGTTAGTCGATCAACAGGATCAGCTAGACGCTGATGTGCGTTTGAAGACGATGGAAAAGAAAGTCAGGCAATTACAAAATAAGCTGGCTGCAATTCCCCAAGCGATGACCCTTGTGATGAAAGAAAAGGCAAAGCCGCGTAAAACCTTTGTTTTCAACCGCGGTGACTTTACTGACCCTTCAAAGCAGGTTGAGGCAGGCACGCCGATTGTGCTTGGCGGAAGGACTGATGGTCCCGCGAACCGACTCGCACTTGCCCAATGGCTTGTGTCACAAGACAATCCATTAACAGCCAGAGTGCTTGTAAATCGAGTCTGGTTTGAGATTTTTGGCCAGGGAATTGTCACCACGCTAGAGGATTTTGGTGTTAAAGGTGAACGACCAACACATCCAGAATTGCTTGACAGTCTTGCAGTTGAATTCATGGAAGATGGATGGAGTCTCAAAAAACTGGTTCGTCGGATTGTAACCAGCAGAACGTATCGGCAGTCTTCAAGGGTGACTCCCGAGAAACGATTGCAAGATGTTCAAAATAAATGGTATGCGAGAGGGCCACGATTTCGTCTTGATGCAGAAGGCATTCGCGATAACGCTCTCGCTATTGCAGGGTTACTGAGTACTGCAAAAGGCGGTCCGTCGATTCATCCACCACAGCCAGATGGGTTGTGGGTGAAGTTGGGTGGTCAGAAATACAACTACGAAGTGAGTCCGGGTGAGCAACAATATCGTCGTGGCATCTATGTTGTTCTCAAGCGGGGAAGCCCATACCCAAGCTTTGTGACTTTTGATGCAACTGAGCGTATGACGTGCGTAACGAGGCGTTCTCGGTCCAATACACCACTGCAGTCGCTGGTTCTGTTGAATGACCCAGTGTACACCGAGGCTGCTTTTGCCTTCGGAAGACGTATTCTCTGTGAGTCACCAGATGATACTGATACATCACGTATTGGCTATGGATTCCGCATTGCAGTCAGCCGGCAGCCAGCAGCAAGTGAAGTCAATCTTTTGCAAAAATTATTAAATTCAGAACGGAAAGGATTGGTCGCGAATCCAAAAAAAGTTGAAGCGATCATAAAAGATCATTCCGCAATCGATATACCAGGAAGCATGGATGTGAATGAACTTGCAGCATGGTATGTAATAGCAGCCACGCTTTTGAATCTTGACGAAACAATCACCAAAAACTGAGAGCATGGTAGGTCTTATGAGGCGGCCAAAGTTTGAACCAAGGATGAATTTTCTGGATGTTTCTCGCCGTCATTTTTTTCGGCAGGGTTTAGGGCTCTCAGCAGTTGGTTTATCGACATTGTTGGCAAGTGATTCTCCAGTGGCTCAAGGACAGAATGCAGGAAGCCTGTCCCGTAGTCATGCTCCTCACTTCAGCCCTCGTGCGAAGTCAGTGATCCATCTCCATATGGTGGGTGCTCCATCCCAGTTAGACATGCTTGATCCAAAGCCTGACCTGTCAGAGCGTCATGGTGAAAAGTGTCCGGAAGCATTGCTCGATGGTTTAAAGCTGGCATTTATTGGTGACAAAAAAGTTCTCGCAGGTTCACCATTTCAATTCTCCAAGCAAGGCAATGTTGGGCTTGATGTAGTTGAACACCTTCCCTGTCTCGGGGGTGTTGCAGATGAGTTGTGTGTCGTACGCAGTCTGCACACTGATGAAATTAATCATGCTCCAGCCCAGATGTTTATGCATAGTGGCTTTGGGCGCGGTGGACGGCCTTCACTTGGCGCTTGGACGACTTATGGCTTAGGGAGTGAAAACGAGAATCTCCCAGCATACGTTGTATTGCTCTCTGGTCCTGCAGGGGGTGCTGGTTCACAGTTGTGGTCAAGTGGTTTTTTGCCAAGCGTTCACCAGGGTGTTCGTTTTCGCTCGAGTGGCGACCCAGTGCTCTATCTCAGCAATCCAGCTGGTCGATCTCGTGAAGATGGTCGGCGATTACTTGATACAGTCAACGGTCTTAATTCTTTGCGTCTTGCCGAAACTGAAGACCCAGAAATTGCGACACGAATCAGCCAGTACGAAATGGCGTTTCGAATGCAGGCAAGTGTTCCAGACCTGACTGATTTATCGACCGAGACTGCTGAGACGCTGGAACTTTATGGCGTGGAACCAGGGAAGCCATCATTTGCTGCCAACTGTCTCCTTGCCCGTCGGCTGATTGAACGCGGAGTTCGCTTTGTGCAGCTTTTTGATTCCGATTGGGATCATCATGGGAACCTCAAAATTCGATTACCTGCTAAATGCCGTGATGTAGATCAGGGCATGGCTGCGCTTGTAGCCGATTTGAGAAGACGAGGTTTACTTGATGAAACACTTGTGGTCTGGGGAGGTGAGTTTGGCCGCACACCGCTGGCCCAAGGAAATGCAGACACACCCACTACAAAAAAACGGGAACCGGGCCGTGATCATCATAAAGATGCCTTTACAATGTGGCTTGCTGGCGGTGGCACGAAGCCCGGCACAATCTATGGTGCAACGGATGAATTAGGGTTCTCAATTACCGAGAACCCTGTTCATGTGCATGATCTCAATGCGACCATACTTCAACTTCTCGGATTCGACCACACAAAACTCACGTTCCGTCATCAAGGTCGAGACTACCGACTCACCGATGTCCATGGTGATGTTGTCCAGGACATTCTTCTATGATCCTAGGTCAGATCATTTATGAAGCGGTCTGTATGACAAGTATTCGATTACACAGATGGTTTTATTTTGTCTGCATCATGCAACCGGATTTGAAGCGGATTTGTACAGATATGGATTCATTGCTGGATCGTTGTACATCTTCATCTGCCGGAAGACTCGTAAAGGACGTTTTCCGGAAAATATTTCTTGAAGCAGCCGGTCAAGGGCCGTGATGAGATGATCTCTTTGCTGATCAAGTATGACCATTTTCTGAGCAACTTTCTCACGGTGCTCCTGCGACGCATCGTCTCGTTCGAGTTGTTCACGCATGTGGTAGCGACGAAGTTCTAGAATCGATAGCCGATCTATAGCAGCACCCGGTGTTTCTGTAGCGGCTGGTGCATTTTCTTCGGCTGCGATACCACGATTTGCAAGTTCCTGAATGAGCCAGTCATCAACCTTTTCAATCGCATCGTTGCGAGCCTGGTTGTACTTATCAATCGCCCGCTTTACAGCAGCTATTTTTGTATCAGTGACGTCGGGAGATCTCGCAATATCTTCCTCGTGCCACAGGAGGAAATTGAACTGATGGAGGTCACAGATTTTGCCGGCAAGGCCATCTTCCGAATGCTGTGGCTCAACTTCGTGCCAATGAGCCACGAGTGTCTCAAGCACTGTATCAGTGGCGGAACCAATTTGAGGAAGTGTAAGTGATGGAAGGGCTGGTGATGAATCAGGCACAATAAAACTCCAAAAGGTGATAAGAAATGGTTTTTAAGCGGCACTTTTCAGAACGAGGCAGAGGTTTGATCCACCAAAGCCGAATGAATTGCTTGCGGCCACATGAACTGGTAAAGAAATTGACTGATGTGGGACATGTCTAAGGCAACAGTTTTCATCAGGATCATCGAGGTTGATAGTTGGTGGGACCATGTTTCGTTCAATCGCAACAAGACATGCAAGTGCTTCAAAAGCGGCGGCCGCACTAATGAGATGTCCAGACATACTTTTTGTTGAACTGACAAATATTTCGGTGGCTGCAGTTCCAAAGGCATTGCGAATGGCTCCTGCCTCAGCAGCATCACCTACCGGAGTGCCAGCAGCATGCGCATTTATGTAATCAACATCTGCTGGTAACAGATTTGCATCGACAATCGCTTCAGTAATTGCACGAGATGCTTGGACTGGATCACTGCATGGTGTGACCATATGTGACGCATCACTCGACATGCCGATTCCGGCTAGTTCGCCATATATTTTGCATTGTCGATCCTCTGCGGCTCGCTGTCTTTCAAGTACGAAAAAGACACCGCCTTCGCCCATGACAAAACCATCACGATTCCGGTCAAATGGACGTGAAGCTTTTTGGGGATCGTCATCTCTCCGTGATAACGCTCGGAGGTTGTGAAATGCAGCAAGTGCAGTTGGGCTGAGAACATCGCATCCACCAACAACACAGGCATCTACCAGTCCGTTTGTGAGCCAGGTTTTCCCAAGCGCAAGAGCATATCCACTCGATGCACAGGCTGCGGCAACAGTTGTTGCAGGGCCATTCACGCCGAGCATGTGAGCAACTCGGTGGACAAGTGATGGCTGGCGGCTTGCCTCAAAAACATCATGGCCATTGTCAAGAAAGTCACATTCCCAATCTTTGAGTTGTTCCGCTCCAATGCCGGCAATGATTCCAACGCGTTTCTTTTGTTCGAGACTATCAACTTTTGGATTGATGCCGGCGTCAGCAAGAGCGTGTGCGGCAGGTCCTATCATGAACTGCTCGATCCGTGAAGATTTTTCGAATTGCTCAGTGTGTATCAGACTATCGGTTTCTGTTGGTAGCAGTATTTCTTGTACGCTGGCAGCAGCATGTTTCTGGAGGCGGTTGAACGTGCCAGCATCGTACCAATCAATACCGGACCGACCAGCTTGTAACGCATCACCAATTTCACTGAATGAATGCCCCAGTGGGGTCGAAGCACCGACTCCGGTAATGACAATACGAGAAGATTGTTCTAAACCCATCAGGCAGCCTCCTTTTGGAGGATGGGTTTATTCGATCTTGATAAAAGCTGTTTCGATGACAGTGCTGAAATTTCGATTGCACACGTGTCTGTCATGGTAATCGTTGTGCAGTTCCCCTTCTCAAATTGTTCACAGAGTTCTTTCAGACGGCCATGTGCTGGGAGAGTATGAAGAGAGGAGATGTTTTTTACAGAAGAAACTTGAATATGTGGGTGGGTAGTATCGAGGGGTGCCATTTCAGGCTTGAGTACAAAAGTCATTCCACGACAGATGGGATCGTTTGTGAGAATGCCTGCCGCATCGAGACAGGGTTGCTGATCCCAGCCTGTGCATACAAGCCATATGCGAGAAGATGGTGAAGTTTTTGCAAGCATGGGAGCAAGGGTCAGAGCCAGTAGAAAACCTTCAGCCGGTGCATGCGGTCCACCACCAACACCAAAGTTAGGGCCATGCATACCAAAACCAACGCTTGCAGTAGATGCAACTGAGTGGAGAGAACACTGCGGAACAATGTGTGGTCTAACTGCGACTGGTCCCTTATCTCGAAGACCAATCATAGTTCGTGCTGCAGATGGCTGACCACCTAAGCAGGTAGCTGCAATGACAGCGTCGTTGCGAATGTCACGGCTATCCT
>WLWH01000881.1_pt1 | contig 23056 bp, 33 predicted proteins | sample 6712741 | NCBI WGS metagenome assembly WLWH01 (sample SAMN12718694, study PRJNA515312) | sponge metagenome | isolation source: marine sponge | host: Mycale hentscheli | place: New Zealand: South Island, Marlborough, Capsize Point | collected 2003-05-01
GAATTAGAATCGCGTATGAAACAAATAATAGACGATTACTCTCCGATCCTTGAAGGTGTTGAATTTGAAGAATTGAAAGAAAAAGTAAAACAAGAGCCAAAGACAGAAGAATCAGAAGATACATTAATTAATCTAGATAAGTTAACTTCTTTACACAAGAAGTAGGAAACACTGATCTTTCTGAAAAAGTAATACCATCTTCATCAACATCATAGCCTGCAAATATTTTAACAGTCTCTTTGTCTTTACTAAACAGCCAACCTTCACTTACAGGTGTTGCTAGTTTCATTTTTTTAAATTCAGCGACAGTTCCCCAACCACCTTCTGTAATTATATCAATCCAATCGATTCGTACACGTTTGTAAGGAAACTTAATTTCTTCCTTTACAATTTTAGGTTTTACATAAGTATTGATTTTTCTAGATTTTTTCATATTTAGGTCTCATTTGTTTACCATATTTTATTTCCCTAAGGAACTTTTTTTATACATTGTTCCAAAACAAAAAAACACAAAAAGGTAGTCTTTATTGGCCTTTTTGCATTTTGTTCCATCATGTTCCAGTGCCTCTAGAACATTTTAGGTCAATTTTATGCTGTAATTTCAATGATTTACTATATTGTTGACCTATTTGTTCCATGTTCCAGGGGGGTAAATTTAAAAAAATATTTTTTACAAATGTATAAAAAAAGTTTCTTAGGTGGAACATGACCCCTGAAGCCGGATGCCTGAACCCAGATTCCTGCTCCAAGATGCCTTTATTCAACCACATTTTTGCCATTATCAGTCTCTTTATCCTTTAATTTATAATATTGATCGACTCTTTTAAGCCAGTCATACTTAGCCTTTCTAAACTCTTGACCCTCCCAACTAAACTCCTGGTAGTACATATCCTTAGTTACAATGAAATTTATACCACGTGGTATGTGTTCACCAAACATATCTTCAAAAGCAAGAGCATATGCTGCAAGTTGTATTCTATATGAATCATGGAGCCATTCTTTCTTTTTAGGTTTATTAGCATTCTTATGGTCACATACTGTAATCTTACCATCATGTATGCCAATTAAGTCTGTTTGACCGGCAAATAGGCCCTGATAAGCCAAATACGGTTCAACACCCCACACTTCACTCAAACGGCTGTCTATGGCGCTCTCAATGAGAATATCGGCCATTTTATGAGCATGCTGACCCATGTCAGTTAAATCTAGATGTCTTGTATCTGTTATATAATTCTCAACGATTCTATGTAATATTGAACCCCTTGCCGCTGCAGTATCTCTTATCTTATCAGCGTTTTCAGCTCCGACTCTTTTCTTCCATGCCTCAAGTATTGCTCTCTTCTCAGGAGGTTCGGTAGCAGTAAGTATAGTAGTAACTGAAGGCAGTGCTTCACCATTAATACTATAAACTCTTTTACCATCGATCATGGTTCGAGTTGATGTTGGGTAGTCAAATTTTTTATTTAATTTTATCATGATATTTTAAACACATGTTTTAATATTTTTTTTGCAGCATCAATTTTATAATCAATAGTCATGAAAGGTAAAATTTTTGTCAAAATAGGTTTAGATTTTTGACCACCCATTGTAATATAATAAATATATTTTTGTTTAGGAGAGTATTTTTCACCTGTTCTACCATTAGGTCCTATTTTTAATTCAACATTTTTACTTTCACTGACATTGACATCAATATCAAAATGTTTTTTAAAATTATCTTTAATAAATTCTATTAAGTTTTTATTGTAATTACTTACTCTAAAACCATATTGAGTTATTTTTGGTTTATACATAAAGTGTCCTTCTGCTTCTAAAAAACCTGCAAGATATTCTGTAAATTGTTCTCTATTATGTTTCATGTAACTACAACTATAATTCTCAACCCCTCTTTTTTTTAAAATTTTTAAAGCTTTATTTTGTTTGTCTATTAAAAAAGGAGCAACCTTTTGACAAAAATGAATAAGACGTTGACCACATAAAGCTGTTTCTTTTCTTATATCGGATGCGTTTATCCATTCTCTTTTTTCTGGAGTTCCTAACACAACTGAAGTTTGATATAAATTACTTAATTGATATACAGGCTCTTCATTTACTATTAGTAAAGTGTAAGAAGAATTTTTTTTCTTTGATTCTACATTTTTAAAACAACCATCCCCATCAGCCCAACCTGCGAAATAAGGAAAACTATATTGGTGTTGGTTAGCAAATATATTATTCATAATAATTTTATTATTTTTTCTACTCTCTCTTAGACCTTGTCTCATAATCATAATTATTTTTCCTTGATCGATTCTATTATTTCAAACTTTCCATCTCTCCAAACAATTGCATGATCAGTATTTTTTATAATATTGTATTGCCATGCCATTGCTTCAATAGTTTTAGCTCTTTTTAAATCCTTACCATATTTAAAATTTTTAGATAAAGTTTTTAATTTATCGGACGCTTCATTAGGTAAAGTAATTTGTTTGTAACGTTCCGCATACATTTTTCTATATAGATCAGCCATTAATTTGGTTTCTCCTTATCTTTTAATCCATGATATATTTCATACCAGGATTTACATTCTTCGTTCATACATTCATACATACTAACCATTAAATATTCATAGTCTTCTTCTGCATCAAAGTCATTATTCCACCTAAGATCATCACCACAATGAAAACACTTAAACATTATAATTTAAAAGCCTGTAGTGCATTTTGTTTTTCTTCAGCTTCAACTATCTTAGAGAGTTGTTTATCAATCTCTTCTAAGTGTTGTGGGTGTTCACCAATACCAACAGAACTATTTAAATAAATTTGTATAGTTGCATCAGCTGATGCTATATCAGCCTCGTACTTCTTCTCGAGTGCTTCCAACATTGCTCTTCTCATTTGTAGCTCCTTCCTTTTCTTTCAATTTAGATTGTAAATAAATTTTTTGTTTAGTTAACATATCAACTTCATCATTTAATTTTTTAATGACTCCATTTAATTGTTTAACTAATTCAGACTCCAACATAAGTCTTTCTGTTTTTATTCTATGTCTTTGTCTTTCTTCTTCAAACGTATTTTTATCCATTATTATTTCTCCTTCCGAATTACAAAGTGGACATTGTAGAACTTCCTCTGTTGGATTTTCTACTGATTGTTTTACCTTTATATAGCCATTGCCCTGGCATCTTGGACATATCTTTTTGAGCATATTTTTTTCTTATCCTTTCTATTGCTTCAAATGTTCTTTTTTTAACCATTTTTGGTTCTAAATTTGCGTATTCACAAATTAATTTAAAGTCGTCACTATAAAACCAAATTTCTTCTTTAGAAAAAGATTTAGCTGCACGCATTGCTTGTTTTTCTTTATTCTTTAAAAGATCTTCAATACCTATAATTAAAACGTTTCTCCAAAGATTTCTAACCGGATCTTTTTTTTCGTACAATTCAACTGTTTTACTTACTAGATGAGAGCTTGCCATTTAATTTCCTTACTTTCTCGTTAATAATTATATCCAAAGCTTTTGCTCTAGACACTGAAACTTCAGGAACAATTATCTTCCTGATCTTATCTAACTTGTCACAACTCGAATGTGAGAGTGCAACAGATTTGTATTTACTTATGTCTGTCATTCGTATATCCTCTTTCAATTAATTTATAATAACAAATATAGGATAATAATAAACTATTTCAATAAAAAGTCAATGAAATTTTTTTTAACAATATACATATGTTCAGTAGTTGCACAAAACTGTGCTGAAGTACCTGTGGATAAACATGCATATGATAGATTTTATGATACACACTATGGTTGTGTACAAAAAGGACTCGGTGAGTCTTACTCTATATTGTTTGATGGTGAATTATTTACACAAGATGTGGTAAATACTATGGAATTATACCCTAAATTTATGTGTGAAAAGACAGATAATAAAGAGAACCCTGAAGCCTGAATCCGTTAGCCTTTACCTTGGCCCTTATATCTACGTGTGCGCTTTTGTCGCTTTTCATTTTTGTTTAATGATTTTTTATGTTGACGGCTGCCTCTTTTCTTAGGCTTATCTCTTACAACATGATCTTTAAATTTCTTAGCCATTATTTAATATAATTTTCTTTGATCCATTTTTTATCAGACTCATCTAATTTTAAATATCTGATACGCCCATTGATATGTTGTTTTGTATCATGACCACAATTAGTACATCTATAAAAATCTGAAACGATTGCAACTAAAATTGAATCTTCTTCACACTCTTCACAGATACCATGTACGGTATCTATTTTATTAAATGTTTTGAATTTATTGTTCATACTATATCTACTGCCTTTCCTATTATTGGTTTATATTTTACTTTCTTATCTTCTCTATACGCATGTAAGAATTGTCTTCTTGGCTGGTAAGGTACGTAACTTGCATGTATCCATCCAGAGTTAGGTTCTCCTGGCGTATAAAATTCTAAAATCAGCTGATCTGTCTCAAGGTTCTTATGTATCCAATCAGCTAGTTCAGCATTATCAGTTCCAATACATTCAAAATCAGCGGCCTCAGCTTTAGCATGCTGTGAATTCTCGCTACTACCAATTGCACGACACAATTCCGGAGACCTGAAGCCTGAAGTAACCTTCACTCTACCGAACTGGTCCCGTACTGGCTGTAGTACATTTTCACACAGTTGTTTTAACTTATCAATCTGGTCACCGTTAGGATTATTATCAATGTTTAACCGGATCGCTGTATCCGATTTAATTAGCTCTTGAAGAGTGAAATTTCGGGAAAGGTTCATTTTGATTTAATAATTTTATCTATACTATAACTTCCATCAACATTTTTGTAAAGCTCAGCCTCTACTTCACCGCACATAAATTGCTTATTTTTCATGTCCATATTACGTGTTGCTTCTCTTTTCATCTTTAAACAAGTTGATAAACTATCTTGAATTCTATGTTCAATTAAGCTTCCATTTATAAATAAACATAATGCAAATACTAATTTTACCACTAATGACTCCCATTACCGTTACTAAATTTTATATCTCTTGTTGAGTCTTTTAATTTTTCTATATCTTTTTTTAATTTTTCTATTTCTTTTTCATGATTAGATAACATTACACCTGTGTGTACATTTGCTTCTAACATTTTTTGCATCTTCTCAATCTGTGTTGCTTGCCATTCCAAGATCATGAATTGTTCCTGGTCGATTGGTTTTTGAACACTAGCCTCTAATAAATCTTTTTCAAACAATTGGTTTTTAGTTTCTAATTGATTTAATCTTTCAATTACACCGAAGGCAAACCACGCACCAACACAAACTGCTCCGATAATCATTAAAAGATTACGTAACGGTAAACCGATTTCAGTGTTTTCAGATAATCTTTTTATTGACATGATAGACACTCATCAGAATCCGAATCCAATTCTGCTAATGCTTCTTCTTTACATTGTTGACCACAAAACAAATCTAATTCATCTTTTGGTTCAAACTCTTTTTCACATTGTTTACATTTTTTAGTCATTTATACCTGCCCACCAGTTAATAAATTTTTGCCACCAACTAATTTTAACTTTAGATATTTCAACACACTGACATTTTTTCTTTTCAAATTTACAGTCCATACATATATTTAAACTCATTTTTTCTCCTCGATATTATAAAACATTTTGTCAGAATCTTCAGTTACCCAATCTCCTCCTTCAGCATCCCAATAAGTATTTTGTACTTTGTAGTCAGGCCAATCGTTATCAGTTGTGTAACTATTAACATGCCAAATGATTCTGTTATTTGGCTGCGCAGCATAGTTGCCGTTTTCTAGTGCCATTATGTGAGCGCACTTATGCTCTTGCGGAATTTCTGAATGTTCCGTGTTTAGTATATTAGTCTCTGGATGAGCCCAGTCAACCGTAAATAAGTATTGACCTTTGTAAAATTTTTTATCTTTACCTAGATATTTTCCGTCTATACCAGCCAACCAATCAAAGCAATGCACACTAGGATAGTAACTAAAACAATTCCACAGTTGAAGTTGGTTCGTCTGCATATCCGGCACATCGGCTCTGTCATACGATTTTTGGAAAAACGCTGAGATAGGCAAACGCCAAAAGCACGCACCATTGGGTAGCATGATGTTAAATAAGAGTGCGCGACCTGAAATAGAGACCAGACCAAAGATAACGCAGTCACTACTTTCTCCTTGATGTTCTTTAAGATCATAAAGATATTCCTTCCTTATTTTGCAATAGATTGGTGGTATATTCGCATTTAAATAAGCCATAGTTCCTCATATTATTTAATTTCGCCCCAGTTAGGACCAGATTCATAATCAACTTTATTAGGAACTTTTAGTTCTACTGCTTGTTCCATTATTTGTTTTATCTTATCAGCTTGCTGTTCAGATTCAATAGAAAAATCTAATTCATCATGTATTTGTATGTGAGCTAAATGTCCTTCTTTATATAAATCAACCATTGCTTTCTTAGTCATGTCTGCTGCACTACCTTGAATTAATTTATTCAATGCTTTGTATGTAAATGCTCTTCTGTGTCCATTTTTATACCAATAATTTTTTTTAGGATTTCCATCTTTATCATTAATAACTTTACCATTATCATCTAATAAATGTGGACCCATTTCTTTTAATTCCATCATAGTGTCATGATCTTCTGCAGGTACAAATGTACCCCAATCTGATCCTCTAAGTATTGGTTCATACTTAGGAAATCTACAACGTCTTCCAAGTATAGTTTTTATTTTACCTCTTTGTTGAGCAGCAGCCATAACTCCATTAGTTAATTGTTTAACGAATGGAACATTGTTATGATATTGAGAAAATAATTCATCAGCTTTTTCTTTAGTTACACTTAATTCATTCATTAATTTTGCTTTACCCATACCATAGAATAAACCAAGATTAATTGTCTTAGCTTCTTTTCTATCTATGTTAGCTAACTTAGCAACTAACTTATGAAAGTCTGTATCAGGATTATTATGATATGCTTCTGCAATTGTTTCTGCTGATTCATAATCAAATCTTATTCCGTAGTGTGTAACTAATCTTGGTTCCTGTTGTGAGTAATCAAATGTACCCCACTTACAACCTTCTTCAGGTATAAATAAACTTCTTATTAATGGGCCTGTATCTGGATCACGTGCTGGAATCTGTTGCAAATTAGGATTAGAATAACTAAATCTTCCTGTAACCGTTCCTCCATCATCAGATCTAATTTGATTTATATCTGCATGAATTCTACCCTTATGTTCATGGCTTAAAATGGTATCAATAAAGGTTGTACTGACCTTGTTTATTTTTCTAGCTTCTGCTATCATACGTACTACAGGATGACTATGTGTAGAAATAAAATTTTTAGTAAATGAAGGAGAGTCCGTCTTTTCAGTTCGGTTATAAGGTAGCTTCAGTTTTTCAAAAACTTCTGCAATCGATCTGGCTGCCCATATCTGAGTGTCTACTCCTGTTTCTATTTTTATCTGTTGTAATAAGTTTTCTTCTTTTACTGCCATTGCTGTTTTCAATTGATTGGCTTTCTCGATATCTACCCGAACACCTAGGTGGCGCATATCAACTAAACAAGGGAAAAGATCAGTCTCAAGATTAAATATATCTTGTAAATCTTCTTCAATAATAATTTTTTTAAATCTATTCCAAAGTTCTAAAGTTAGAGCTGCGTCTTCTTCTGCATATCCACCTACTTCACTTGCAGGTAACTTCCACATTTCTGCTTTAGGATCTAGACCTCTTTCTTTAGCTGCTTTGGTAAGTAAAGATTCATTCTTACCTTTATTTAAATAAACCCAAGACAAAGAATTTAATGAGTATTGAAATCTATTTTCATCAATAAGACTGGCTGCAATCATAGTATCTATAATTAAACCATTGATTTTTATACCAAGATTTCTAATCCAACATACATCATACATTGCATTGTGAAATATTTTTGTAGCAGGTGATTCACAAACATCTTTGAACCATCTTAATACTTTATCTCTATCCATGTTAGGACCTTCACCATGACCTATTGGAAAATAATTTTTATATCCATCTACAGCAACAGCTATACCTATAACTTCACCATTACCTATAATGGCCCCTGAACCCAGTTTCTTTAAATCAGGATCTCTGGTTTCTAAGTCAATTGCAATCTCATCTGCTTTTCTTAGATCAGGAAATTCTGTAGGTGCTACCCATTCTGTAGTTGGCATTAACATTATTTTTTACCTTTTGTATCTTTCAGTTTTTTAATTTCTAATTCACAGTAATGAATTACTTTCTCTAAATCTTGTATACCATTTTTATTCATGTAACGGCACACATACTTTATAACGTTTCCCTGAAAAAAAGAAAGGTCATTCTTAGAAATAAACTCATAGGGTTGAATGTGAAAGTCTTTGTAGTGACTTCCGCCTATCTGTTTATCTTGTGGAAAAGATTTATCGAACATGTCTTTGTTGCTCATTTTAGAACCTCCATTATGTTAATTATAAAAAATGTTAGTGTTATTGTTATTAATATATCGCTTGTTAGTATTCTCATGTTTCTCCTTTTGTTATAGCAGTTATTGATTCGGCGATGATTGTCTGGGATTCGAGAACCAAATCAATTTTATACGACGCTGCTATACCGCCGCTGAGTAATATCTCTATCCCGTTCTGTTTATACTTATTGTATAATCTAGCTAAAGTGTTTGTATTCATTCTTTTTTGTTTTACCTTTTAATTTATATAAATTGTTTCTTGCACGTGTTGCTCCTACGTACCAAACTCTATGTTCCTCATCATTTTTTTCATCACTTTTTTTAACTGACTTCTTTATTGTTCTTCCTAAATCTAGACATAAAATAACATTATCTTCTTCACCACCTTTAGCTGCATGAATTGTAGAAGCATATATACGAGCATCTTCATCTAAATTTTCACCATTAATAAGCATTTCTTTAATATAGATTCTATCGGATAGTTTAGTTTGTTCAAACGCTTCAAACCAATCTACATTGTTATTCCATTTTTCTTTTGGTAAACCAGTAAATTCTGTTACCTGTTTTATTTCTTTATCTTCTAATTCTATTCCTCTACACCATGAATTATAGTGTACAGATGAATTATATAGTCTTACAGGAAAACTTTTACCTTTATTACTTTGATAATATAAATTTCTTTTTCTTAACTCTTCTGTAATTTGTACTAATCTATGTATGGTTCTAGTTAATATTAAATATTTACCTTGTGTTAAATCTATTTGATCTAAGTTATTTATTCTTAAACACTCACCTTGATAATCTCTTGGATAATAAACTTTTTCTTTTCTTAAACCTTTAATTTTTTCTAAGGGTAATTCAGACTCTTCTTGAACTGCTTTAGATATTCTTTTTGAATACTTTAAAACTTTTTCTTTTCCAGGTTCTTCAATAAATCTATCTACATCTGCACCGGCCCATGCAAAAATAGCTTGATCATCGTCTCCTGCTAAATACATATCTTCTGTATTTTCTTTTAAGGTATCAAATAACTTCCATTGTAGTGGAGATAAATCTTGAGCTTCATCTATAAATATAGTTTTAAATTTTGGTAAATCAGTCTTATTAACTAATTTCTCAATCATATCATTAAAGTCTAATTTACCTGTAATTCTTTTATATTCTTTTAAATTTTTATCTAAATTATTTAAGATATACCATTCTATTTCTTTTTTATTATGTTCATTTCTATCATACTCTTCTCTTACAGAGATATCTCTATTCATTGCTCTACCAATCATTTTAAAATATGGACTGTCAATGTTTAAATAAAATATTTCTTCTTGATTATATTTATCGTAGTATTTAACTTTTATATTTAATTCTTTTCCTATTTTTACATAGTCTTCTGGTTGCATAACCATAGAATCATTTAGTTCTAATTGTTGAAAAGCAAAAGAATGAAGTGTTCTAAAATAATTTAACTTATCGTTTTCTACTGGCATTCTTTCTTTAGCAACCTTAGAAGCTTTTTTAGTAAAAGCAAAATAACCTATTCTATCTAATGGAGTTCCTACTCTAATATATGCTTTAGCTCTACTAATTAGTTTGTGTGTTTTACCTGTACCTGGAGGACCAAAGTATTTATATATCACTAAACAATTTCCTCTGGTTTTTTAAATTCAGCTAATTCAACTATATCAGCATCGTCTTCATCTTTTTTAAATAAATATAGTGGTATAACTGCACAACCATTTACACCTGGATAAGGTTTATCTGTTTTCTTATCTTTACCAGGAAATCTTTTCTTTTTACCAAACTGTGGTTTAGGCATATGATCTTTTTCTTTCTCAAACATTTTTTCAATCATATAAGAAGTTCTAGAAGAATCTTTCTTCCACTCATTATCTTTTAAATCATTGAAAAATTCATCGTATACAAAATAAGCATAGGTATCATCTTTTAATACATTACCACTTTTAAAAGAGTTATGACTTGTAGCCTCTGTACTGTGTATATAATCTTTTAAATGTTTCTTTAATATCTCCATAGGTGTGGTCCCTGGAGCCGGTTGCACTGTATCAATGGTTGAGAATAATGCTTTTTGTATTTCAAAGAAATCCATTCCTTTTATAGGTGGAGGTGGAAAATCTGCTTGAGCCATTATCAAACCTCTTAACTCTTGTTGATCTTTTATTTTATTTACATCTTTTGCATGTACTTGAACTGTTTCTCCATCTTCTCTCTCTACTGTAAAATAGTATTCAGGATCAGGTTTAAAATCTACTTTTATTAAATTAGTCATTAATGGCCAATTAATTTTTTTATCCGATATAATTCCAAATTTTCTTTTTACACATTCTGATTTAATACATACAGGTGCTAGTAAATCATCGTGACAAGTATGTCCTTTTTCTTGTTTTTCCCAATGTTTTATTTTCTTTTCAATATAATCATCAGTCCATATTTGATCAAATTCAAAATAATTTCTACCTGCTTTTAAAACCATCTTACCCCAATTGTCTGGATATTTTTTCTTAGCCATAACCATATAGTTATATAAAAATCTATCTCTACCATCTTTCATTTTGTTTTTAGATAAAATTTCTAAACATGGTGGACCATCTTTAAATTCTTCTGCACCTCCAGTTAATTCTTTTTTAATTAAATCATTGGATATGTTTTCTAATTTTTCGATATTAGCTTTATTTATTTCTACAACTTTTAAAAATAAATCTAGTGGCATTTCTTTTCCAGAAGGATCTAATGCTACTCTTTCTGATTTATTAAAATAAGGTAAATTTATGAAATTACCATTTACTTTATTTCCATTTGTATCACTTCCTAATTTAGTTTGTTTAGGAAATATTTCTGTTGTGATTGGTAACTTAAATAAAAATAATACTTGTTCTAAAAAATCTCTTATAACTTTAGCTTTAACAAATTCTTTAGTAAATAAATATAAATGAAGTCCACCACTTTTCGATTTAATTGGTATTAATGGTAATTCTTTTTCTTGTATAATATCTAAATATTTTTTTATATCTAAATCTTTATATACTTTAGGATCAATATCTATTGCACCAAAACATGCCAAACCATTATCATCACAAGGTTGAATACCTATAGATTTCTTTCCATGTAAGTGAAGTCTATAATCATCTTCAGTAATTGGTTTACCTGACCAACCATAGTCACCTGCGTTAAATTTTATCTTACCTGTATTAGGATCTGTGTATCCATTACTTATATTACAAAAACCAAAATTACGTTGTAACCCCGTAAAGCATTTTATAAAATCATTCATATCTATATCTCTCTATGTTTTCTAAAGAATGGCGACAGTCTCCCGTCGCCACTCTATCTCCGAAGTATTCACTTAGTGAATTATATAATATCTTCAGTTTTTGGTTTATCGCTTTTCTCATATTCAGGTTTAGCAGAACCTTTAGACACAGATTTTTGAAACTCCTGCGCCATTAAATATAAGTCCGCATCTTCTTTTTTAGATACGTCCAAAGCTCTAGACATAGATGGTTTATAAACATGCCAACTTTTGCTTCCTGCAACTTTACCAACAGTTTTTAAATTATAAACTGCTGCATATGCTGCCGGATTATAAACACCTTTGTCATCCTTAAATCTAAGATTTTTTATCAACTGATTTAATTCTCTTGCAGGTGTTAAGTTAGATGATCTCATAGTAATTACCGCAGGTCTAGGTTCATCACCTAAAACTATTACATAAAAGTATGCAGTTTTTTCTAAGTAATTACCATTGGTCAGTCTGTACTTACCATTTCTTTCTTCAACAGCATCACTTGGTACTGTTAAATGTGTTGCAACAGGTGGAGCCGCTGTGTCTCCCATTTCCTGCCACTCTGGAAATCTTGTTTGCACATGTGCAACAAGTAATTCCACACCTTCATTACCATCTATTAATGTACCCAAACCTTTTGCATAAATCATACCAGGTTTAGAACCTTCTACATATTTAGCGTTAGATTGATTACATTCAGGCGATAGCTGATGTAGGATTTTTAAAATCGGTGTCGACATATCGTCCGATTTTATTTCTTCACTACCTCTTCCAGAGTCTCCTCTTAGATTGATAGTAGATAATGCACCTGCATTATCTTTCTTAGTCATAGCATTTGTATTTGCCATAGTTATATCTCCTTATTGAGTTATTATTTATTTTTTATTTTTTAAATACGTTTGATTTCCATCAAATGTATTAAATAGTTCTTCTGGAACTTCTTGACCTTTGTCTTTCCATTCCTTCATAACTACTTTGAGTGTCGATGGGTGAACTTTCTCCTCTTGGATAGGTTCATACCCATTCGACCTCGCAAGGCTAGCGTAATCGACAGCCTTGTTATCTTCGCCTTGACCAAATGATACAGTAATATTATTTTTTACTATATCACCTAAGCCGTTGTCTCGAAGCCAGTGTATCGCCTCAGCTTTTTTGTCAGCTTTCATTGAGGCACTATAAATTTTTTTAACAGTTAATTCTGAACCATCTTTTAGTTTTAAACTAGCTAGGTTCATATCTTCCATTAATTTTGGAATAATATTACAGCTAAAGTATTTTTCATCTTCTTTGAGATCTTTAACTCTATCTTCCAAATCTTTTATTTGTTGTTGTATGGATTGTAACTTTTCAACTTCTGTTGAAAGTTTATCTGGATCAATGTTATTGGATTGATCAGGTGCATCTTTACGCATATCTATTATCATATATTTTCTCCTAAATTTAACTTTTTAACTTTCATGGCCTTAGTATAATCACTAATAAGTGATTTGTCAAGTCTACTTTTGATGAATATTTATTTCTATTGGGTAATAAGTTTTTTCTTGTCTGTCCCATTTAAGAAGTTTAAATTTTCCATTAGTCATTTCTGAAGCAATTGCACAAGTTACTCCAATAATAGCAGGATCACCATTCAATAGTAAATAATCATTTTCTGTAAAATCTTTTAATTTTTGTCTAATACTAAATATAAAAGGTCCAGGTGAAAACATTATTTGTTCTAATGCCTTAAACATTATTTTAATTTCACCATATTTTCTTGCACCCATAATATTATACTTAGGTTGTCCGGTAAATTTATCTATAGGGATATCTTGTAGTAAGTATACTTTACTATTCATGATTGAATCTTTTTAAATTTTTCATTTGACTTCTTCCTTTTTTTATATTACTATAACAAATAGAAAGAAAAGTAAATAGATTATGAATTATAAGTTTAAAACTAAACCATACAAACATCAATTAGATGCATTAGAAGCATCTTGGGATAAAGAAAATTTTGCGTATTTCATGGAAATGGGTACGGGTAAATCAAAGGTATTATTAGATAATGCCGCAATGCTTTATGATAAAGGCCAGATAAATGGCCTCCTTCTTATTGCACCTAAAGGTGTATATAAGAACTGGTATGATCAGGAGGTGCCTGTGCATTTACCTGATCATATCCAAAAGAAAATGGTTTTATGGAAATCATCAGATAAATCAAAAAAACAAAAACAAATATTAAATACTTTATTTGAACCAGGTGTAGATTTTCATATTTTAATTATGAACGTTGAAGCTTTTTCTTCTGGAGATGGTTCAGAATTTGCCTATAAATTTCTGTCTTGTCATAAATCTATGATTGCAATTGATGAGTCTACTACAATTAAAACTCCAACATCTAATAGAACTAAGAATATTTTAGCATTAAGAAACCACTGTAAATACAGAAGAATATTAACAGGTTCACCTGTAACTAAATCACCTTTAGATTTATTTTCTCAATGTGCTTTTCTTGATCCCTGGCTCCTGGGACATGATTCTTATTGGACGTTTCGTTCTCGTTATGCAAAAATGAGAAAGATAGAAGTTAACGGTAGAAGAGTAGAAATAGTTACAGGATACATGAACCTTGGTGAACTATCCGATAAAATAAAACCATTCTCAAAAAGAATATTAAAAGAAGATTGTTTAGATTTGCCAGAAAAAACTTTTGTCAAGCATTATGTTGAGTTAACTGCAGAGCAAAAGAAAGTATATACACAAATGAAAAGAGAAGCAATTGCTTTTTTAGATGGTAAGATGCAATCTTCAGTAACTGTTATGACTCAATTAATGAGACTTCATCAAATTACTTGTGGACATTTTACTGCAGATGATGGTACAGTTAAAGATTTACCTTGCCAAAGACTAACTGAATTAATGAACATACTTGAGAATGTAGAAGGTAAAACTATTATATGGTCTCACTATACTCATGATGTTAGAAGAATAATTCAACAAATTAAAAAAGTTTATGGTGATGATTCAGTTGTCGATTACTATGGTGCAACAGACACCGATGCTAGATCAGCTAACATTAAAAAATTTCAAAATGATGATAACTGTAGATTTTTTGTAGGTACTACTCACACAGGTGGTTATGGTATTACATTAACTGCTGGTAGTAACATGATTTATTTTTCAAACGGTTATGACTTAGAAAAGCGTCAACAATCAGAAGCACGTATTGATCGTATAGGTCAAACTAAAAAAATGACTTATATTGATATAATGACTCAAGATACTATTGATGAAAGAATTGTAAAAGCTTTACGTAATAAAGTAGATATTGCTAACACTATTATGGATGAAGATTTTAGAGAATGGATATAGCGATTATAGTCCCCACTATAATCAATCCCGGCAGCTGAGTGCCCAACCTCCCAAAATAACTACAGTTTTTCAAATAGTATAACGATGATAGCAAACATACCACCAACTAAAGCGGTCATTGCATAACGCATATGATTTTTAATTTCTTTAATATCGTTCTCTATTCCTGAAATTTTTTGATGAGTTTGTTTTTGCATGATACGACAAAGCTTTTCATGTGATTCTATTTTTTCTAGTGCTAAGTCTTTTTTAGGCATTATCTACCACCGTAATTTCTTTCTGAAGAAGTTCCTTTTTTGCCAGACGATCCACTTGATCTTTTTTCAAATGACATACCTGGTCCAGTAAAAGTAGACCTACCGATTGATCCTAAACTCTCTCCTCTATCAGATCTATCTTTTATTTCTGCTCGTTGTAAGTCTCTTAATTCTGCTACTCTTGCTCTACTAGTATCTGTTTGAGCTGCTTTTCTACCTAAAATATTTTCTATTCTTCTCTGCATAGCTCCTGCTAAACCATACTGCGTGGGTTGACCAAATTTACCTCCTGTAATCATATTTAAAAAACCACCTGATACAGGGTTGTATCCTTTCATAATACCTGAAGCTATAGAACCAGTACTTGTTAATCCTTCATATGGACGATAGAAATTTCTTATACCTGTTGCTCTAGGATCTTGTTTAGGTAAAAAATTTGTTAACTGTCTAAGTAGAGATTTTTCTCCAAAAGGTAAGTATGGTAATAATTTTTCAATACCTGATGGTTCTTGACCTGGTAAGTATTGTACTTGTTCAGCATCTTCATCTTGATCTTCATATGCTGAAGATAAAAACTCAAAAGGTTGTGTTTGTGGCAGGATACCTGTAGCAACTTCTTCAGGTTTAAATTGATTATAATTTATATTACTTGCACCTCCAAAAGAAGGGTTATCAACATCACCATCATAACCGAAACCAAAGGGTCCATCATCTTTAAGAAAACTTACATTTTGAAATGGTATACCTCCCGTATAAGGAGCAGAAAAATATCCCATTTGTGTATTTAAATTTCCAAAAGCTGGATCGTATGTAGTACGCATTAGATTTTGTTCTTCATCAGATAATTCTCTATAAGGTATATCTCCTGTATACCCATAACCCCTGTTTAATAACTCTTCAGGTGTATTTGCTAAACTGTATAATCCATATGGTGGCATTATGCTAATCCTCTTTGTCTAAGACGTATTTGTTTCTCTTCTTCAGATAATAAAGCATTTTCTGTTGCAGTCAATCCCTGATTCATGGCCCCTGGTGCCTGAACCGCTGCTGTTTGTATCACTTCTTGACTAGGCATTACTTGCTCTGGTAACGCTGATTGACCTTGTGGATCTGTATCAGGTATAAAGTTTTCTAATTCAAGTTGGAAATCACCATATAAATTTTGTCCTTTTAATGCTCCTTCAATGGCTCTCATAGATCCTTGTGCACCTAAGAATGGATTAGGTTGTCCACCTTCTATTGAAATATCCTGAAATCTTTCTTCAATTTTTTCTGAAGGAAAGAAAGGTTTAAATTGACCTGATAATAATTCATCAAGTTTAGATTTTGGTATACCTCTTTTTTCAAATATGTCTTCTAGTTGTTTAGGATTAACACCAAGTCTCATTGCATTTCTTATGTGAGTTAACATTTGTTTTCTAACATCAAATAATGTTTTGTTAGCAATAAAATATCTTTCAATAACATCTTTAGGAGTCTTTGGTTCTCCAGATAACACACCATACTTACCACCTGTAAATAATTTAGTAGCATCTGATTCACCTGTTCTTAAATCATATAGATAAAAACCAAGTGCTTTTTTAGGATCTACTTTTTCTAATCTAAAACCAAAGATACCTGCAAGTTCATAGGGTACTTCGTATACTGTAGGTCCTTTACCTGGTTCACCTTTGATTGCTTTTACAGTTCTTTCAAAAGGAGCTATAGTTGGTTTTAATGTTTTGATTATATGTTCAAGAGTAATTCTAATTTTCTCTCCTTCAGGTGTATTTTCATTGTATAGTTCTTGACCTTCTCTAGTTCTACCACCTCTTAAAAATATATCTGCAAATGCTTCTGTAAAAATAGATTCAGAAATAAAAGGTGATGCAGTTTCACCTGCTGCCTTACCTATACCTTCCATGAAACCTTTTAATAATACTTCTTCGTCTTCAATACCCTGTTGAATATTAGTTAAAACACTTTGAAAAGGTCTAGTTAAAGTGTCATACACATTGTTTTTAGACCAATCTGTGTAATACAATTCACCTGTATCTGGATCTCTTGTAAATATTAGCTGTGAATTTCTAGACCAAGGAGCTACAAAATCTCTACCTGCATCTGCTTCTTCATTGCTTACACCAAAGATTGCTTGTGAACCTTTAACAATTCCATAGGGTATAGCTGCAGTTGCTGCTGTAATACCAACTAATCTTTTCATACCTTCACCTTTCATAGGATTGGTACTAGTGATTGGATTTATTTTACCGGTAATAGGATCTCTAAGATCTTTCATAATCTGTCTAAAGATTCCGCCACCTGTTCTAAATACTTCAGAAGGCCAAGACATAAAGTTTCCTAAAGGAGATGCACGCATCACTCTTACAAACTCACCAACCTTTGCATAGTTTGGTACAGTGTCTTGTACTATTTGTGCTACTTCTTCTTTTAATTCTTGTGAAGATTTTTTAATACCTGCTTTGGCATATTTTTCACCTCTACTAATTAACTGTGTTTCATAGTTTACTATTTTCCAAATATCATCTTCTGCAACATATAAGTCTTGCATAAACTTACCTGCTTTTTTAACACCTCTAGATGTTTTTTTACCTAAACTATTTAACATAGGTCTTAAAATACTATCCGTTGCAAGATTACCTTCACCAAATCTAACATCTTTCATTAGATTACGTAGATCTCCTAATCTTACGTTCGTGTTGACAATACCAAGTTCTAAATATTCTCTATATTTTTCTTGTGCTAAAGGTTGTCTTGGTCCACCAACTTGAACTGTACCAAAAGCATTCTTCATTGCTTTTGCAAATACTCTTGGATCATTTAATATTACTCCATTACCAATAGAAAAACCTGCAGAACTTAAAAAGTTTCTAATGTGTGTAGGTATAGATAAAATTGTTTTAGCATATTGTGCACCTGCTTTTGGTGTTAGAATTAAATTTCTATATGCAGCAGAAAAAGTTTTACCTAATGGTCCACCAGTATCTCCTCTTAAAAAATCTTGTATCTTAGATGTGTTTGTAAAACTTTCAGCAATCTCTCTTGTAGTGTAAGTTCCAGATAATCTATTTACTAACACGCCTTCTGTAAAATATTCTTGTACATAATCATCTATTTTTACAATGTCTGCATTAGGACCAAATGCTCTTTTAGCTGATAATGGACTGTCGTGAAAAAATCCTCTTTGACCAAATGCAGTATCTGTTTTTACATTTGCTTTTGCAATATCATCTGCATCTAGTATTTCATCAAACAATTGATTCTTTCTTGCGATAACAGATAGTCTATTCATTCCTTCAAATATAGAGTGTCTTGCATCTTCAATCTCACCAAACAATTCTCTAAATATTTTAGAACCTTTACCTATAACTCTTAAATCTTTTTTACCACCTGGTAAATTTTTTTCTAATGTTTGTGCAAACGTTTTAAATTTCATAGGATCTTTTGCTGATTTAGATAAATCAGGAAATTGAAATGTAGGTAAAGTATCTTTAGATGGGTCCATCTTTCTAACTTGTTTTATAATATCATTAACCATACCTTCTGCTTCTAAATCTGTAATTGGATTATTATTTTTAGCTGCATATCTTTTAAATAATTCTTTTGTACTATCTACTGCACCTCTAGTTGGTTTATATTTTTGAAAGAAACCTGCTTCTGAGTTTTGAAATATTTCAAATGTATTACCAATATAGTTTTTAACTCTGTTACCCATAATCTTTCTTAAATCTTTGGTAACCCCTGTTGGTAAATCTACCTTACCTCCTGGTCCAGCTGCAGTTATTTCTAACAATGAGTTAAATTCTTTTCTTGTTTTATCTAATATATCTAAAATTTTATTTGCAGAAAGAGCACCTTGGTCTGTTCCTAATCTTTTTGTTACTGTTTGAATAACTTGTTTTTTTAAATTATTATCTAAAGGTTTAGTTAAATCACCTTCAAATAAAGTATCATCTAATAGTTTTAAAAACTGTTTTCTTTCTTCAACACTAGATGCATTAAAAAATTTTCTAAATTCTGGAAATACTTTATCAACTTCTGTATCTATTCTTGAAACCATTTCTTCAGAAAAGTTTGTATCTCTCATACCTCTTCCGGCTTGAAGTTGTTTTGCTTTTGCTATTTCTTCTGGTTTAGTTCCTCTAAATCTAAACGTTGATGCAAGTCTATCTAGCCCTCTTGCTATCATAGAATTACTGTAAGCTAATTCTTTTCCTCTTGTAGCTAATGCTTTAATGGCCTGACCTCCTCCATATACAAAAGGTGCAAGCAACGCAGACTCTGTTCCAAACTTTAATCTATTTAATAATTTTCTTCCAGCATCCTCTGATGGATCTACTTTAACATCTCTATCTAATTCAGTAGGACCTCCTTCAAATATATCACCGAACGTTCCTATCTTTTCATTGTCAACAACTAATGTTTCACCTGCAGCACCACCTGTTGCTATAACAGCGTATCTTTTTGCTCCAGTAATTCCATTATATTCATCAGCTTTGTCCATAGCTTTTTTAAGATTTTTATTTTTTGGATTTACTAATTTATTTGCTTTCTTTGCGTTGATTAATTTTTTAGCTATCTTGTTAGCAACACCTAAAGTAGCTTTTGCACCTAGTGTGCCAAACGTTCCTATCTGTCCTATTGCTTCTGATATTTTACCTGCGGCTCTTTGTTCTGCTAATTCTTCAAAAGGATTTATTTTATCAAAAAATTGTTCTACTTCTGCTGCGTAACTAATATCTTTTTCTGAAACGTCAGGTATACCTAATAATTTACCGCCCCCTAGATCAAATAACTCTGCAGTAACAGATGCAAATCCTTCTGGTATTTTTATAGCTGCAGATAAAATTCCTGCAGTAACTGAAGTTAATGCCGATACTTCATTATTATCTTCTGGTTTTGGTTTTTTGTCTTCTTTATTATATAAAGAATTATCTATATCTAATCTATTAGATTCTTTCTCTTTATCTTTATCCTCTTCTTCTACTTTAAGAGGTTGGAATCTAGGATCGTCTAGGCTAATCTTAGCCATATACTACCTCTCTTCTGCTTCGTATGTTAACGGATCTAGTCTGTATGTATTACCTTGATTATCAAGTATTAAAAAGTCTGCAGTTTGTGGATCATAGAATATGTCTCCTGGTTGTCCTGTAGGCTCTGCTCTTACAATATTTCCACCTGTACCATATCCATAGTTTACAAAACCTTTAAATTTAGATTGTATTTCTGGAGATGCATTTACTCTGAATCTTACCACGTTGTTAGCTGTTAAATTAGGATTTTGTGCTACAGCTAAGTTATCGCTTTCTGCAAACGTTTCAGTTAAATCTAAGACTTGTGTTTGAGGTGAAGGGATAACACCTTTCTTAGCAGGATCTGCATCAGGGTTGTCTAATTTAAATTGTAATTCAGCTATCTTGTTTTTACCTTCTTGTATTTCAACAGCTATTTTATTTTGTCTATCCTTGTCACCTTCTGCAGCTTTAAAAGCCAATTCGTCTTGAGCAAGTTTTGCTTGTGCATCTATTTTTTCTCTTTCTAAATCTGCACCAATGTCTGCTTCAACACCTGCAAGTGCTACTTCTCTATCAACATCTTTTTTAGCTTGTCTTGCTTTAAAATAATCTGCTGTTGGTTCTTCAAACGCTTTTGCTAAATTACCAAGTGTACTTCCACCACCTGTTTGTGACATACCTTTTAATCCACCTTGAATTAATAATTGTGCTAATGGATCAAATGCAGGTTCTTCAAATTTTTTTAATGCTTCTTGTATTCTTTCAGATGGACTAGGTGTACCTTCTTGAAAATTACTTCTGATACCAGTCATGATACCACCGCCGACTTCACCACCTTTTCTAAACATAGGTCTTCTAAATACTTTGCTCATTAGCCTCCTAAACCACTAAACCCTTTATATAGTCCAGCAAGTGTAGCACCTGTACTTAATGCAGTTTGTAATGGACTAGGTGTAGGTTGTACTGTTTGTTGAACTTGTCCTGGGTATCCTGATATTAGACCCATGATGCCTGATCCAAGAGTCTGTGCAGCTTGAATAGGTTGTTGAGCTTGTGCTTGTGCTAATTGTTGTTGAGCCGCTAATCCTGCTTGTGTTTGTGCTTGTTGTAATCCACCTAATGTAGATAGACCTGCAATTTGTTGACTTGCAAATGCTGGAGCAGCTTGTGCTAAATTCATTTGTTGACCAAAAGCTTGACCTGCTAATTGTTGTGCTTGACCAAAACCTTGTTGTAATAATTGAGCTTGTAATGCAGCTCTGTTTCTATCTGATGCTTGTTGATATTCTGCTCTTTGAACACCTTCACGTCCACCACCAAATGCACCTGCAGAAATTGCTTGTTGTGCTAATTGTGGTAAACCTTTTTGTGCTTGTACATCAAATTCTTGTAAAGTTGTATCTATTACATCCTGTTGATATGGAGACATAAACTGTTGATATGCATTTGGTCCCGATAAACCTGCAGCAGTTTGTAAATAAGGTTCATATGCACCTAATCCACCTGCTTGTGAAATCGCTTGTTGTTGTAATGGAGAGAGTCCAGCAACAAACTGTGGACCCATAATTTGGGATAAATCTTGTTGTTTAAAATCACCTACTGCTTGTTGTAATTCTGTAAGATACGGTTTAGCTGCCGCTTCTATAAACTCAGGTGGTTGTGTTACTTGTGTAATAGTTTCAGCCATTATACACGTCCTCCGTTTTCTAATTTTTTCATCATAGCGTACATACGTTCTGCACCTTTGTTGACATCACCATCTCCAAATTCTCTTACAGCATCTGCTGTCATTACAAATTCGTTGTTTGATAACATTGCAGGAATGTCGTCAGCCTTTTCTTTTACACCAACTGGAGGAATAAATCCACCTGTTTCTCTAAGATCTAATTCTGTAACCCCTGCAGGGTTTTTGTTTAATGGTAGATTCATGATGCCTGCTGCTTCTATAGCGTTTTGTTCTGGAGTACCCAAAGCATAACCTATTCTACCACCATTAGCCATTCCTCTAGCCATATCTTGATTGTATTCTGATAAATCTGTTTCTACTTGTGCAGCTATAGCTGCATCTTCATTTTGTGAATCAGCAAATGTTTTTTGATTTTTATATGCATTAATTAACTTACTTCTTAATGCTCCAACATCTCTAGTAATACCTTCAGGATCACCTTCTTCTTCAGCTTGATTTAATAGTCCACCTAGTAAAGAACCACCTGCAAATACTTTTGCAGTCTTAAATAAATCAGCTCCTTTTTTAGTTTTCTCCGTCAAAAAATCATAATTACTTTGGAATTTCTTAGCGTAATCTTCGAAAGCTTCTATGTGAAAAATTTCTTTGTTTGCTATTTCTCTTAACATATTGAAGTTCTGGATCAAATACTCTTTAGATTTCTTTTTGTTTGCAATATAGAATAACATAATAAAATTAACGGGTAATATTTTTATTCCTCTGTTGTAAAAATAATCATAATTTTCTACAATAGATTTATTATTGGAAATTTGATCTTTTGCACTTACTAATTCCCCGTCTATTTTGAAAATAAAATTTTCTGGGGTGTTTGTTTTCAAAGCTTTTTGATAAATATTATATTTTTCACCTTTTAGTATGATATTTTCCACTAATCTCAACTCACTAGAGAAAGAAGAACTAGAAGTTTCTATAGGTGTTTCTTCGTCAG
>WLWH01000883.1_pt1 | contig 23033 bp, 20 predicted proteins | sample 6712741 | NCBI WGS metagenome assembly WLWH01 (sample SAMN12718694, study PRJNA515312) | sponge metagenome | isolation source: marine sponge | host: Mycale hentscheli | place: New Zealand: South Island, Marlborough, Capsize Point | collected 2003-05-01
TTGTTGACGGTGCCACCATCCCCGCGGACGACGTTGAGAAACGCCTCCAGGCTGGGCTGGATGGTCTTCTCTTCTAGATCGGGGTCGAGAATGATCATGACCTCGTAATGACGCATGAACTGCCCACCTCCTTTGGACTGAACGGCCCCGGATCTCTTCCGGAGCAGGAGGGCTATGTGCGTGCCGCCGGTTTCCCAACAGCCCCGAAAGGCTAGCGGTGGCTTTCTCTCCCCTGCAACCCGGGTACTGGCTGTTGCCTAAGGTGCAGGTATGCGGATTGCGACGTGGAACGTCAACTCGATCGGAGCTCGCATCGAGCGGGTAGTTGAGTGGCTGGAGTCCGCTCAGCCCGATGTGGTGGCGCTCCAGGAGTTGAAGTGCACCACCGAAGCCTTTCCCGAGATGCCGATCCAGGCGTTGGGGTATGAAGTCGCCGCGCACGGGAACGGCCGATGGAACGGGGTGGCAATTCTCTCCCGGGTAGGACTCGACAACGTGGTCCTCGACCTCACCGACCAGCCCCCGTACGAGGACGTGATCGAAACCCGCGCCATCGGTGCCACGTGCGGTGGCGTGCGCATGTGGAGCTTGTACGTACCGAACGGACGAGAGCCCGACCACGAGCACTACGCCTACAAGCTTCGATGGTTGGCCGCGCTGAAGGCGACCGCTGAGGCCGAGTTGGCGGCAAATCCTGACCTGCCGTACGCCCTGACCGGTGACTTCAACGTGGCACCGCGCGATGAGGACGTGTGGGACATTTCGTTGTTCGCCGACTCCACCCACGTCACCCCCGCTGAGCGTGAGGCGCTCAGCGGCGTTCAGTCCGTCAGTCTCGACGACGTCATGCCACGGGCACTCAAGGGCGAGCCATACACATTCTGGGATTACCGCAATGGAGCTTTCCATCGCGGTTGGGGGATGCGCATCGATCTGTTCCTCGGCAATGCGCCGTTCACCTCATCGGTGACCGATGCCTATGTGGACCGCGAGGCGCGCAAGGGCAAGGGTGCCTCCGATCACGCCCCCGTCGTCGTGGATCTCGATCTTGCCTGATCTCCGCAAGGGCCCGAACCTGTGAGCCTGCACGTGCGCACCATCAGTGCGGAGACCCACGCACGCTGGCTGCGGTCGCAAGCATCTGTTTCCTTCCTACAACTTCCATGCTGGGCCGATGTCAAGGTCGGATGGCGCAGGGAATCCATCGGCTGGTTCGACGGTGATCGACTGGTGGGCGTCGCACTCGTGTTGCACCGCAGCGTGCCCAAGATCCGCTGGCGGACGCTCGCCTACATTCCCGAGGGGCCGGTAGTCGACTGGACGTCGCCGACGCACGATCCCGCCGATTGGCTGCAACCGCTCCTCGATCACTGCGCAACGGTCGGCGCATTCCAGGTCAAGATGGGGCCGCCGATTGCCGCCCACCGTTGGGACGCAGCCACGGTCAAGCAGGCCTTGGCCGATGCTGACGCGAATCGCCCCGAAGACACTCACCAGCTGACGAGCCTTGGTGCGGTCCCCGCCGATTGGTCCTCGCCCGTGGCGCCCGTAGTGGTCAATGCCCTGCAATCGGCCGGCGGAGCGCAAATGGCCAGTTCTGGAGCGGGGTTCGCCGATGTGCAGCCGCGCTTCGTTTACTGCGTTTCTTTGCAGGATCGAACGCTGGACGATGTCTTCGCCGGCTTTAATCAACTGTGGCGTCGCAACGTGCGCAAAGCCGAGAAGTCGGGGGTGGTGGTTCGTCTGGGGTCACGCGCGGACCTCGCGGACTTCCATCGCGTATATGTCGAGACGGCCGAACGCGATCACTTCACTCCTCGCGGCCAGGTGTACTTCGAGCGCATGTGGGATGCACTCAATTCGGCAACCGACGGCTACCACGGCATGACGCTGCACATAGCCGAACATGAAGGCCACGTCGCGGCGGCCACCATCATGATCCGCGTCGGGGATCGTGCGTGGTACTCCTACGGCGCTTCCACGACAGCCGATCGGGACGTCCGCCCGTCCAACGCTCTGCAGTGGGACATGATCACACGTGCACACGCCGCCGGTTGCTCGGTCTACGACCTTCGCGGCATCTCCGACACTCTGGACCCCGCCAATCACCTCCTCGGTCTTGTCCGCTTCAAAGTGGGTAGTGGCGGGTACGCCCAGGAGTACATCGGCGAGTGGGACTTCGCGTTGCGCAAGACATGGGCGCGCGCGTACGCCGCCTACTCGGCGCGCGCCCGAACGTAGGGCAAGATCGAGCCGATGACTTTCTTTGTTGCTGTTGATGGATCCCGTTGGCAGGCTCACCAGGATTCGGTCGTCGATGCCATCGTTCACGCTTCGGGGAATATTCCGGTGCCCGTCATCAAGGGAAACGGGTACGGCCTCGGCCTCGGCATCTTGGCGCGTGAGGCCATGCGCATCGGAGCGGACACGATCGCCGTCGGCACGGTGTTCGAAGTCGACGACGTTGCAGCGGACACGCAGGGAGACATCGTCGTCCTCGAACCGTTCGATTCAGTCGACCGCGCGGCAGCGGCCGAATGGGCGCGCCTAGAACAGCAGCTACACGCAGGTCGTGTCATTCGAACTATCGCCACCTTCGACTCGCTGAGGTCTCTCGCCCAGGACTCGGGCTCCGTCCGCGTCATCCTCGAAGCAAACACATCCATGCACCGTTTCGGTTTTCGTGAATCCGAGTTGCTCGCGGCACTGGCTGACGCGGGTGTTCGGGAAGCCATGGAGCGTGGACGCGTCCTGGTTGAAGGATTGGCCGTGCACATGCCGATCGATCAGCCAGCGGACGATGCACCTGCACGTGGTGTACGCGAGGGCAGCGCCAAAGCCCGGGAGGTCGTGCGATGGGCGGGCCTGTGGCAGACCGAAACCGAGGTGTGGGAGGGACACAACGCTCCGGCCAACACGATCTGGGTTTCCCATCTCGATGATGCTGAACTCGCGGTGGTTCGCTCCAGTGTGAACGATTCGGTGGTCCGTCTTCGCACGGGCACTCGCCTGTGGCTCGGTGATCGGGGTGCGCTCACCGCGACGGGAACGGTCCTGGCGGTTCACCCCGTCGCGTCCGGCACACACGTCGGTTACCGGCAACGAACCGGACCCAAAGGAGGCACCCTCGTCGTTGTCTCGGGTGGAACCGCGCACGGCATCGGGTTGGCTGGTCCGTCACCGGTCACATCCGTCCGGCAACGCATCACGACGGCGGGGATCGGTGCGCTCGATGCAGCGGGCCGAGCGATGTCGCCTTTTTCCTGGCAGGGCAAGCAGCGGTGGTTCGCGGAGCCTCCGCACCAACACGTGTCGATGCTGTGGCTCCCGCATCCGTGCGTGATCCCGGAGGTGGGTGACCAGATGAGCGCGGAGGTGCGCTTCACGACCTCGCGGTTCGACGTGGTTCAGGGATTGGACGACTGACGCCCGCCAGGGTGAGTGCATCGGGCGCACCGTCGAAGGGTCCGCCACCGGGGTCGTCGGCGTCTGCGGCGATGCCGTCGCCACGCACCGGGTCGTGTTTGGGGTGGATCATGTCTCGAATGATCATGGCTGCGAAAAACACGGTCGCGGCCACGTGCACGAATGTCGCGACTGCGTACAGCTCTGTCCCGAGCGCCTTCGCATCGTCGACGTCGTAGCCGGCGAGGTGCCACCAGATGGCGGCGAAGTACACCACCTCTCCCGCTTGCCAGATTAAGAAATCACGCCATCGGGGACGGGCCATCGCGGCGAGCGGAACCAGCCACAGCACGTACTGGGGCGAGTAGACCTTCCCGGAGAGCACGAACGCGGCGATCACGAGGAAGGCGATCTGCGCCAGGCGCGGTCGGCGCCTCGTGGCGAGCGCGAGCACGGCTATAGCGACGAACAATGCGATGAACGTACCGGTGGCAACAAGGTTCAACGCATCGGCCGGTACCGCGGGTACTCCAAGAACGCTGGCGGCGTACCACACGGAACCGAAGTCGACGCCACGATCAGCATTGAAGGCGTAGAAGTACCACCAGCCATCCCGGTTCGCGAGGGCGAAGGGAACGTTGACAACGAGCCATGTAGCCGCAGTGCTGCCGGCGAGGATCAGTACCGGCTTCCACCGTCCACTGCGTAGTGCCAGGATCGTGAAGGCGCCTAGAAGAAGAACCGGGTAGAACTTCGCGGCGATCGCGAGTCCCAGTGCAACACCCGCCCACCCGGGCTTGCTGCGCGCCCACGCGAGCATCGCCAACGCCGTGAGAGCAATCGGGATGAGATCCCAATTGATCGTCGCGCCGAGAATCATCGTCGGGGCCAGGGCAACCATGGCGGCATCCCATGGTCGATGTCGGACTGTCAACGCTGTTGCGAGAACCGCGACGAGGAGGAATACCAGGAGACCGATCACGTTGACGTTGAAGAACGCAACAATCGGGACCGATCCCGCGATGCCCGACAAGGGGGTGGCGAGCAGGCTCGAGACCCACATGAAGGCACCCGTCACGACCGGGTACTCCAACGGTTGCCCGCCGGGAGGGGTCTGCAAGTAGGGGATGAATCCGTCAGCGAAGCCGCGGTACCCGAACAACGCTGGAATATCGGAGTAACACAGGTGCTCATAGCGATCGGGGGAGGCCCACAATCCGTCGATGCATGCGTAATCGAGGAAATAACCGACGATGTAGCCCAGGGTGGCGAGCAGGATCAGTACGCGAAGAACGCTCCACGGTGGCGCTACTCGTGCGACGCGCTCACCAAACGGGCCACCGATGATCGGAGCACTCGCCGCGACAACCGAGTCACTTCGTGTGGGCCGTGCTTGAGATTCGTGCGATGACGGCACGCTCACTAGGTGTGCCTCCCGCGGGTGATTACTCGGACTTCTTCTTGTTCTTCTTGCCCGACGTACGAGCATTCTCTTGTGCTCCGAATTCCGCCGATGCGGTGACTGTGCCGTCTTCGTTGGCGGATTGTTCTGCTGGAGCCGGGTCTGCTGGTTCTTCGCCGGACTCAGCTTGGTTGGGCTCGCCTTGGCTGGGATCGCCTTGGTCCGGGCCTAACTGCTCCGGGTCTTCAGGGTTTGCTTCCTCGAGTCCGGGGTCTGGACCAAACTCTTCGATCACCTCCGGCGTGGGGCATCCCAGCGGAGCTTCTTCCATGTCCGGCGGCAGGATCTTCGGGCAGTCCATGCCCTTGAGGGAACCCTTCGGCGGGTCCGGGAACTCCGCGACGTCGGTCTTCTTCAAGGCACCCTTCATGAAACCGGTCCAGATGGACGCGGGGAAACTGCCCCCGGTCACGGTCTCGCGCCCGCCGGTCCCCGACAGTGATACCGGAATGCCCTTCTTGTTCTCCTTCGTCATGAACACAGCTGTCGCCAACTGCGGTGTGAAGCCGACAAACCAGGCGCTCTTGTTCATATCCGTGGTTCCGGTTTTCCCCGCTGAGGGCCGACCTAGGTCACGGGCTGTGGCGCCGGTGCCGCGGGAGACGACATCGGTCAGTGCGTAGGTGACGGTGTCGGCAACGTCTTTCGAGAAGACCCTCTTCGTTGACGGTTCGTGCTTATACAGAACCTCGCCGTTGTTATCGATGATTCTGCGGACGAACGTGGTCTTGGCTCGTTCCCCACGGGCCGCGAAGGTCGCGTACGCGTTCGCCATGTCCACCGCAGACGGTGATGCCGTGCCCAGGACGAAAGTCAGGTCGAGATTCTTTAAGTTCATGCCCGGTGTTCGCTTGGGAATTCCCGCGCGTACGGCCGCGTCGGCCACCCGGTCGACTCCCACCGCGTCTTCCATAGCGACGTACGCGGTGTTCACGGATTCGCGGGTCGCTTCGAGGAGGGTGATTTCACCGTAGGACTCGTCGTCGTAGTTGGTGAGTTCGTACCCCTTGATCTTGGCCGGGGAGTCACCCTGCCAGTAGCTCTTGAGTGGAACTTCGTTTTCCAACGCCGCCGCGAGTGCGAACGGCTTGAAGGTTGATCCCGCCTGAGCGAACTGTCGCGTCGCGTTGTTGATCTGATCGTCGATGAAGTCCTTGCCGCCATACATCGCCACCACTTCACCGGTTCCCGGTCGAACGGAAGCGAGCCCGATACGCACTCCCTTGGTCCTGGATTCCGGGCCGAGCTTGCGGACCGCCCGTTCAGCCGAACGTTGGGCCTTCCGGCTGAAGGTGGAGACCACGGTGAGCCCGCCACGCTGGATTTCTGTCTCGTCGACACCGAGCGCGAGAAGTTCCTGGTGGACGGCGTTCAGCAAATGTCCGGTTTGACCACCGAGTCGATTGCCCGCTTGCCGCTGCGCGATCTCTGGAAACTGAGCGCTTTGGTACTCGGTTTCAGTGATCCACCCTTGACCGAGCATCCCGTCCAGGACGTACTGCCATCGACCACGAAGTGTGGACATGTTTTCGTCGGGGTTGAGTCGTCCGGGATTGTTCATGATGGCGGCGAGAACCGCGCCTTCGCTCACCGTCACGTTCTGAATCGGTTTGTTGAAGTAGGCCATTGCAGCCGCTTCGATTCCATAGGCGTCTCTGCCGAAGAACGCGATGTTCAGGTAGTCCTCGAGGATCTGTTCCTTCGACACCAAAGTTTCGAGTTTGAAGGCAAGAAGTGCTTCCTTGATTTTTCGTTTCCACGTCCGTTCCTGAGTCAAGAAAGCGTTCTTGGCGTACTGCTGAGTGATGGTCGACCCACCTTGCATCCATGGACCGGAATCAAAAACATTGTTCACTGCCGCACGCGCGATGCTGATCGGTGAGATTCCTCCGTGGTCGTAGAACCCACGATCTTCCGCCGCGAGTACTGCCTCTTGGACATGCAGGGGAATCTGCTCGAGGTCGCTTGCGCGTCGGTTCGCGTCACTGAGTCGGCCGATCTCGTGCTTGCCTCCCGCGTAATAGACCACGGTTGCCTCGGTTGTCGCGAGGTCGTTCGGGGTCGGCACCTCGGTGCGCGCGAGAACGACACTGAACGCCACGACAGCAGCGGTGGTCGTCAGCGCCAAAAACGCGACAACTCCCCACAAGAAGACCTTCAGTGGCGAGCGACGAGGCCGTGGAGGACGACCGCCGGTCCCTGATGAACGACGACCGTTCGGTGGGCGACCGCGTCCACCGTTGCCTGCACCACGGTTTGAACCCTTGCCAGACCGACGGCCGTTGCGTGATCGTGGCGGTGAGCCACCAGACTCGTGAGTGCGGAAACGACGACCCGGGGTACTCGGATTCTTGGGAGGGACCGACCGCGGATCAGCGGATCGGCGTTGCCCGCTCGAACTCGATCGCGACGCCGAGCGAGGTCGACTCGAGGAGCGGGCTCGGGTGCCTCGCTGCGTCGGTCTCCTGTTGATCATGTCCTCACCAGGTCGGGGAAGGGAACCTGCTCGTGCGCGCGCTTGAATCTGTGGGGCCACAGGGAGGTGTGTGACTCCTGGGATTCAATAAGTTAAGTGCACCAGAAATCCCCCCTGGACCGGTGGCGGCACGCCGTCAAGCTGGCGCGAGGGGACTAATCGAGTTGTCGAAGGTCGGCAGGCGTCGGGAGGGCCCGACGAGCCGTGCCATCTCCTATCCGATATGTCCGTAATAGGTAGTTCCAGTGGCAGTCGGGGCACACCTCGACGACGTACACACCGATGTCCCCGAACCGATGAGCCAGCGACGGCAGATTCTCAGTTTCCCGGATTCGACCCGAGTAAGGCCCCAGTTCGTCGCCATACACGTAATTCAAGGTGACCAGATTCACCGAATGGCATGCCGGGCAGTCCTCATCGGTCGCTTCACCGTGGAACGTGGCCGCCTTGACGAGGTAAGGATCGGCATCACAGAAGTCACTACTGAGGATGCCCCCGCGATGGAACCGTCGAATATCCGACCGTCGTTGCAGTGCGTAATCAATGACCGCTCTCGGTGCTTGTGGGTCCGCGACCGGCTCGGGTGGAGGCAACGGATCGCGACGTCTCTTTTTGCCCGACGCGGACGTAGTAGAAGCCGATTCACCGCGCGCCAGTGAGCCGCGCACTGACATCGTGCGCCCACTACCTCCACGTGGAACAGCCATCGGATGAGTCTACGAGACCCGTAGCCTTTCGCCATGGCTGTTCAGGACTCCTCGAACCCTGGACGCGGTGCCCTGCGGTCAGTTCTTGCGAGCCACAATTTCCGCCGCCTCTACAGCATCCGACTCGCCGGTCAGTTCGGTGACGGACTGCTGCAATCCGCGCTAGCGACGTTCGTGTTGTTTTCCCCCGAGCGAGAACCGGATGCGGTGCGCGTCGCCGCAGCGTTCGCCATCCTGCTGCTGCCGTACTCCTTGATCGGTCCCTTCGCCGGGGTGCTGCTCGACCGCTGGCAGCGGCGCAATGTCCTCGTGCGAGCGAACCTGCTGAAGTCGCTCTTCACTGTGCCGATCATCGTGGTCGTCGGCGCTGGGCAGGCGGACTTCGTCCTCGGATTGTTCGTGCTGATCGTGCTCGGCGTCAGTCGGTTCATCCTCGCTGGCTTGTCCGCGTCGATGCCGCACGTGGTGAACGGTCGTGAACTCATCACCGGAAACGCCCTCGCTCCCACCTCCGGAACCATCGCCGTCGGAGTCGGGGGAATCATCGGCGTCGGGATTCGGTCTTTCGCCGGCGGCGGCGATACCGGAAGTCAGGTTGTTCTCGTCGCCGCGATTGTTTCCTTCGTGGTCGCGAGTTTCCTCGCCACCCGGTTGGCCGCCAACGCACTCGGACCCGACCATGGGGCAGCGGTCGATACGTTCGCCAGCGTCGCTCGCGGACTCGTCCTCGGTGCACGCACACTGTGGGACAAGGTTCCGGCACGCAACATCATGGTCACGATCATCGTGAATCGGTTCGTTTTCGGAGTCCTTACCGCCGGTGCTCTGCTGTTGGTTCGCGGGAGCCTGCACCCACCGTCGGACGTCGACGCCGCATTGAATGACTTCGTCCTCGCCACAGCTGGCGCGGCCGTCGGGGCGTTCCTCGGAGCGGTCGTGACACCCACCATGACGCGACGGATCGGTATCGGTCCATGGGTGGGAATCGTGATGGTGCAAGGAGCCGTGATCGGTTTCGGACTGCTCACCGCCACAGCCATCACCCCGAAACTGGTGACGCTGGTCGCAGGTGCCGCATCCATCGGCTTGGCCGGACAGTCGGTCAAAGTGTGCGCGGACACCGTGCTGCAGCGCTCCATCCCCGACGATCGATTGGGAAGGGTCTTCGCGCTGTTCGACATGATCGTCAACATCGCCCTGGTCACAGGGATCACCGTGACCGCTTTCGCTTCCCCTATGTCCGGACAATTCACCGGTGGCTACCTGATCTGCGGCGCACTTCTGGTCCTCGCCGCGTGGTGGTTTCGACGATCTACGCAGAGTCCTGCACAACGCTCCTGAAACCGGCCTATGCTCGGACGCATGTCGAACGGAGCCTCCGCGACCTATACCCAAAGCCCGGTCACCCGGAAAAAGTGGCGAGGTCGCTCGTACGTCTCCCTGTTGTTGTTCATCATCGCGACTCTTCTGACACCCATTGCCGTCATCGGTCACTGGGGTCACGAGACGATCGCGAACCCGGAGCAGTACATCAATACCGTCGGACCCCTCGCGGAGGATCCGGAGATCCAACAAGCAGTCTCGGAGACGGTCAGCGACGCGATCATTGAGAAGGTCGACACGAGTCAGGTGGCCAGCGGGCTCGTCGGTGTGATCGTTCCCAACGAAGCCCTGTCGAATCTGCTCTCAGGGCCGATCAAGGCTGGGATCGATGGTCTCATCCGCGGGGCGGTTGACAAGTTCGTGACCTCCGATGCTTTCCAGGAAGCATGGATACGCATCAACGAGCTCGCGCAGAAGGGCTTCATCGCAGCACTCACCGGGGACCCGACGGGCCCGGTGCAATTCGTCGGTGATGAGTTGGTTCTCGACATCTCCTCCCTCCTGCAAGAGGTGCAAACCTCCCTCGTGGACGAAGGGATCGACATCGCCGGACTCGTCACGATCCCGGAGTCCGACGCACAGGTCGTCCTCCTCGACTCCCCTGAACTCGCTCAAGCACGCGCGATCTACACCCTCACCTCGCCGTTCCTCGCCGTGATCTTGCTGATCACCGCCGGCCTGTTCATGGTGTCGGTGCTCTTGGCGACCCGCCGGGCCCGCACCACCGTCGCTGTCGGCATCACGGTGGTCACTTGGTCGCTCACCCTTCAATATCTCCTGGGTAGAGCCGAAGAGGGTTTCGTTAATTCCTTCGCGGGGTCACTTTTCGAAAATGCTGCCGCGGCCTTCTACAACCAACTTCTGACGTACTTACTTCTCGCCGTTCAAGGGTTGCTCCTACTCGGCGCGGTTGTCATCGTGCTGGGTTGGTTCTGTGGCTCGACGGGCTTGGCGTCCACGGTGCGGGGCTCTATCGACAAAGGGCTCGTAGAGATCGGTCAACGACTCCCGGCCGCCCTTGCGGCGATCGGCCGGCCGATGCGTGAGTACGCACCGTTTGTGCGGTGGGGTCTGCTAGTGATCTGGCTGGTCACCGTCTTCGCCTTCGGGTCGGTCACGCTCGAGAGGACCCTCGGTTGGACCGCCCTGCTCCTGGGTGTATTGACCATCGCGCAGATCCTGATGCACGCCCCGGACGATTCCGCTCCCGAGCACAGGCCCAGCGACGCACTGCCGTCGAGCACAACGTAGGTCATCCGCTCTCTCGGGCCGCCCACCACGCCCGCAACGCCTCAACCGCCTGCTCCTCATCCAGCGGGCCCCGGTCCAGGCGAAGCCCCAGAAGGAAGTTGTAGGCCTCGCCGACCAAGGGTCCGGGAGGAATGCCCAGTACTTCCATGATCTTGGCGCCATCGAGGTCTGGCCTCATGGCTGCGAGTTCTTCTTCTTCCGACAAGCGTTCGATGCGTTGTTCTAGATCGTTGTAGGCGCTCTGCAGAGCCTGCGCTCGCTTGCGATTGCGCGTCGTGCTGTCGGCACGTGTCAGTTTGTGCAAACGAACCAGTTGATCACCGGCATCACGGACATACCGTCGCACCGCAGAATCCGTCCATTCGCCTGTTCCGTACCCGTGAAAGCGCAGATGCAACTCCACGAGCTTGGCGACGTCATCGGTGAGGTCGTTGGGGAACCTCAACTCCCGCATACGTTTCTTGGTCATCCGCGCACCCACTACCTCGTGGTGGTGGAAGCTGACTCGTCCTCCGTCTTCGAACTTGCGTGTCTTGGGTTTACCGATGTCGTGCAGCAGTGCCGCGAGGCGCAACGTCAGATCGGGTTCACACGTTGGTTCGTGGACAGATTCGAGGGTGATCGCCTGCTCAAGAACCGTCAACGTGTGCTCATAGACATCTTTATGGTGATGGTGTTCGTCCGCTTCGAGGCGCAGTAAAGGAAGTTCCGGAAGGACGATGTCGGCGATGCCAGTGTCCACGAGAAGTGTCAACCCGACTCGAGGGTGGTCGCTCATAACGATTTTCGAGAACTCCTCGCGGACGCGCTCGGCTGAAACGATCGATATCCGCTCGGCCTGTGCTGACATCGCATCGACGACGTCCGCATCAACGGTTGCATCCAGCTGCGATGCGAACCGCGCTGCACGCATCATCCGTAGGGGATCGTCGTCGAACGATGATTGCGCCGTGCCCGGGGTTCGAATGCGCCTCGCCGCTAGGTCCACGATCCCGTCGAACAGGTCGACGAATTCCATGGATGGCAACGTCACCGCCATCGCGTTCATCGTGAAGTCGCGGCGGGCGAGGTCGTCGGCGAGGTTGTTGCCGAACGCAACCTCAGGTTTGCGTGATGAAGCGTCGTAAGACTCGGACCGGTACGTGGTGATCTCCACCTCGCGGCCATCAATGCGCGCACCCACTGTTCCGAATCGGATGCCTACGTCCCAGACGGCCTCCGCCCAACCCTCCAACAACTCCACGATCTGCTCAGGCTGCGCATTAGTCGTGAAGTCAAGGTCTGTCTCAAAGCTCAACCGCCCCACCAGTGCATCGCGCACCGGGCCCCCGACAAGCGCGATCTCCCATCCGGCATCCGCGAAGCGACCTCCGACCCGTCGCAGTGGCTTCTCGATAGGGGCCAGCGACGCCACCGCCTGTTCACGGAGCACCTGCAGCGGCCCACCGGCGGCTGACGAACGAGGGGTATCTCCGGACACGACGCATAAGGCTAGCCCCGTCCGCGGTTTATCCTCGCCTTATGCCCCTACCGATCGTCGAGGAGACCTCCGCGGGAGGGCTGGTTCTCGATGGTGATCATCGGGCCGCCCTCATTGGGCGTCGAAACGCTCGCGGTGTCGTGTTGTGGTCCCTGCCAAAGGGTCATATCGAGGAGGGGGAGTCCGCCGAACGTGCGGCCATCCGCGAGGTCGGCGAAGAGACGGGCATCGTGGGCCGGGTGATTGCACCCTTGGGCGTCATCGACTTCACCTTCACAGCATCCGAGTACCGGATCCACAAGACCGTTCACCACTTCCTGATGTTCGCCGAGGGTGGCGAACTCACCGACGACGATGCCGAGATCGACGAGGTTGCCTGGGTCCCTTTCACTGAACTCGATGATCGCCTTTCCTACGCTGACGAGCGAGAACTTCTCTCCCGCGTGCCCAAACTGCTCGCCAGCGCGAGTTAGGTGACGCACATGTCGCCGCGATCAACGCGACCTCGAGGGATACACGTCGCCCTTGTGGCGGTGATTGCCGTGACCTCATTACTCGGGGGAGTCGCTGTCACGGCTACGACTTTCGCGCCACCCGCTCGGGCAGATGCCGCACGGCCCATGACCGTCGTCATCGATCGGTTGACTCCTGTAGTTCCGAGGCCTGACGACCGCCTCCGCGTCGAGGGTCGAGTGGTGAACACGACAACCAAGGCGATGGACGACGTGGTAATTCGGCTTCGGTTGTCGTCCGAGCCGGTGACGCGTCGATCGCAGATCACCCGGGTTCGCCAGTCACCACTCGACACGGTGAATCAAGAACCGACGCCGGAGCAACTCGAGGATCGCACTGCGCCCGACTCCTGGCCAGAACCGGCGGATGCCGTCGTGGACGAGACACAGGTCGATATCGGCGAGACCATTCCCCCGCGAGGTCAGGTGGACTTCGCTATCCGGATTCCCCTCAAGGACTTACCGCTCGCGGACTCAGGTGTGTATGTGCTCGCCGTCGAAGTCCTCGGGTCACGCCGCGGTGCCACCGGTGAGGCTGCGGACGAGCGTCAAGGCATCTTGCGAACGTTTCTTCCGTGGTTCCCCGAGCCGGTGACTCCCCTTCAGATGGTGTGGCTATGGCCATTGGCTGACTGGCCCGCACAAAACGCCGACGGTGTTTTCCTCGACGGCCAAACCCCGAACGCCATCGCACCCGGCGGCCGGCTGACGTCGTTGGTGGAAACCGGGGCGCGTCAACCTCGGTCGGTTAACTGGATCGCCGACCCCGCCCTCCTGCAGTCCGTGCAAGGCATGTCCGACGGCTACCAGATTCTTCGCGGCGGACAGGTAGTCGTCGGTGATCGAAGCGACGAAGCGACCGCGTGGCTTTCCTCGCTCACCGACGCACTGGATGACGCCCGTCCACCGGCCACGACATCGCCGGTGCTGCGTGTGCTGCCGTACGCAGACATCGACGCCTCCGCCGTCAACCGTGCCGGCATGCCCACCGACGTCGTGCGGGCCGTCACTTCCTCCGCACCCCTGTCGTCCGCGGTCCTCGATCAGCAGGTGATCGGTGGCACGTATTGGGCGCCCTTTGGACGAATCGACCCCGAAACCGCCGACCTTGTCGCCTCCGCCGGCGTGCGCACCATCATCTTGTCCGGCAGGGCGATTCCCGCCCGGGACGCCTACGCCGGCGCCAACACTGGCCGCGCAGTGCTCAGCACCTCCGTGGGGGCTGTGCAAGCCGTGCTTCGCGAGCCCCGCATGTCGGCTCTTCTCACCGAGCCCCAACGAAATCGATCCGACGCCATCGAGATTCGCCAGGCGTTCCTCGCCGAATCCGGGGTGCTCGCCGGCACTGTCCCCGAGGACGCGGCTTCACGGGCCGTCGTCGTCGGGCCGGACGATATTCGCTGGGATCCCTCGGGAACCGTGGTTAACGCACTGCTCAGGGCGACCGTGACTGCGCCATGGATGACGCCGTTGACGCTCACGGGTCTCCTGGACGAGCCGGTCAACCCCCTGCGCCGTGATCGCCGAGACTACGGCAGGCAGGCACAGGCAGCCGAGTTACCCGACGCGTACATGCAGGACGTTCGTCGCACGAGTGACGAGCTCGCTGCCTTCACGAGCGTGCTTGATAACCCCATCGGTATTTCCGACACCTACGCTGCCGCGTTGTTGCGTGCGGAGTCAGCTGCATGGCGCTCGGAACCCACCGCCGGAGCAGCTCTGCTGAACAACATCTCAACCCAACTCAGCGAGCGAGTGGCGCAGATCGGTGTCCTATCGGAAGGGACCGTGACGTTCTCTGGCGACAGTGGTCGCGTGCCGATCACCATCGAGAACTCACTCGACCGCACCGTCACCGTCGGAGTGCAATTGCGGGCATCGCCAGCGATCCGGCTCGAATCCGAACCGCTGCAGAGAATTCAAGTGGAATCGGGCAAGAAGGTGAGCGTCGACATCGAGGCGCGGGTTGTCGGCGGCAACACACTCCCGGTTCGCGTGCAACTACTCACCCCCGATGGCACCGCTTTCGGGGAGGGTGCGCGGATCGACGTCGTAAGCACGGCCTACGCCCGAGCAGCCGCATGGGTCGTCATCGTCGCGTTCATCGCGATCGTGATCTTCGTCGTGATCGGAGTGGCACGTCGGATCCGGCTCGCTAGCGTGAGCGCGTCATCGAGTTCTCGCGACTCTGATGATCCGAGCGATCCGGATAACTCGAACAATCCGGTCGACCCGAACGAATCAACCATCAACATGAGCGACCAATCCACACCGCCCACGGGTGAGCGATGAGTAGAACAAGGGCGCTGCTCGGACCGAGCACCGTGATGGCCACCGGGACGGTGGTCTCGCGAATCACGGGCATTGCGCGAGACATTGCCCTCGCCGCCGCTCTTGGCTTCTACCTCGTCTCCGACGCGTACTCGCTCGGCAACTCCCTGCCGACCATCATCTACATCCTGGTGGTCGGCGGCGCCCTGAATGCCGTGTTCATTCCGCAGTTGGTTCGACGTATGGAGAAGGACGACGACGGAGGTAACGCCTACGCCGACCGTCTCATCACACTGACCGGGTCGGTCCTGCTTGCCCTGTCGATTCTTGCCGTCGTCGCTGCTCCCTGGATCGTTAATCTCTACACGCCCGCGGATTATCCGCAGAGCCAGTACGACCTCGCCGTCGCCTTTGCGCGTCTATGTTTGCCGCAGATCTTCTTTTACGGGGCCTACACAATGTTGAGTCAGGTCCTCAACGCTCGCGGCACCTTCGGGGCGCCGATGTTCGCACCGATAGCGAACAATATTGTCGCTATCACCACCTTCGTGTTATTCATCATCGTCGCGGGCACATCGGCGGCTGCGGATGGAGCATTGACCACCGGTCAAGTGTTGCTTCTAGGGATCGGCACGACGGCCGGTGTCGTTGTGCAGGCAGCGATTCTGGTCCCTATCCTTCGTCGGGCGGGTTATCGGTGGCGGCCGCGCTTCGATTGGAAGGGCCAAGGGCTCGGCAAGGCGGCCAAACTGGCGGGCTGGACGGTCGGTTTGGTTCTCGTCAATCAGATCACCTACATCGTCATCACCCGCCTTGCGGCGCAAGCGAACGTCGATGCTGCAGCCTCCGGCGCCACCGCAGCCGGCATTACGACCTACCAGAAGGCGCACCTGGTGTTTATGCTCCCGCACAGCGTCATCACGATCTCGATCGTGACCGCGTTGCTACCTGCCTTGAGTCGATTAGCCCACGAAGGCAAACTCAAGGAAGTCGGGGAAGACGTCGCGGGTGCCATGCGCCTGGTCGCCGCGTTGGTTGTTCCCATTGCGGCGATGCTGTTCGTTCTCGGCTCGGATGTCTCCGTTCTCTTGTTCGGCTACGGAGCAGCCACCACCAACCAAGCGGCGGTCATGGGTGACGTTGTCTCGATATTCATGATCGGGCTTTTGCCGTTCACGTTGTTCTACGTGCTTCTACGCGGCTTCTACGCCATGGAAGACACCAGAACACCGTTCGTGGTCACCGTCATCTTCTCCGTCATCATGTTGGCCCTCGTCCTGTGGCTCTTCACTTTCCTGACGGACCTCGGCGTCACGTCCGCCGGCGGTCCGCAAATCGCGGGCATCGCACTCGGATACGCCCTGGCCTACTGGTGCGGCTTCGTCGTGCTGTGGTGGTGGCTGGCGCGCCGCCTCGGATCGCTGCAATCCGGTGCGACGGCCTGGGTTTTGCTTCGCCTGCTCATCGCGGGAGGTATCGCGGTTTTGGTGGCTGGCCTGACCCGCACCGCCACCCTAGATCTGCTCAGCAGTGCCGGTCTGAACACGCAACTGACGTCGCTTGTGCTCATCATGGCCGCGGTTATCGTCGGGGTGCCCACCTTCTTCTTGGCTGCGTGGCTTCTGCGCGTCCGCGAGGTATCTGCCGCCGTCGCCATGGTGAAATCACGTGTGGTGCGCCGATGAACGAAACGAAGAACGCAGGCGATGCTGGCGGCCGGGATCGCATCGACCGTTACGTCCTCCACGAGCGCGTCAGCCTGCATTCCCCCACCGAGAAGTTCGACGGCTATCGACAATTCCCGACCGAGTTGTGGCGCGGTCACGATGATGTTCTCGACCGTGCCGTGTCTATCCGGTTGATCCGAAAGGACGACTCTCGACTGAACCGGGTTCTGGGTGCCGCGCGCGCCGCGGCCCTAGTCGACGATCGCCGTTTGTTAAGGATCCTCGATGTCATGGATGTTCCCGGCGGCGACGGGGACCCTGCCCGCACCGCCATCGTGAGTGAATGGGCTCACGGCCAGCACCTCGCGGACAGGCTCTCTAATGGTGGTCTCTTCGATCCCACGGTGGCCGTGCAGACCATCGCCGAAGTTGCCCGCACCCTCGCCAACTGCGCTCGACACGACATCGGTCACGGGCGACTTCGACCCACCGCACTGCTGTGGACAGAGGCCGGCGAGATTCGGCTTCGCGGGTTGGCGGTGGATGCTGCTCTCTTCGGTCCGATTGATCCAGCCGCCCCCGACGCCGACGTCGACGGTCTTGGTTGTCTTGTGTACTCGATGACCACGGGTCGTTGGCCAGCCCTCAGTATCGACTCCTCCTTGGTGCACATTCCGCTCGCTCCCGCTGCCGGTCGCACAGTCCCGATGCCGTCCCGGGTGCGGGCCGGCATGCCGTCTGAGATTGATGATCTCGTCACCCGATCTGTCCGTCAGGTGGCACGCCCTCGCGGCTCGATGCCGATCACCTCGGTCAACGCCTTCACGTCTCTCGCCGGCTCCGCCGAGGACTACCTGTCACCAGTCCCCGGGGCTTCCTCGTCGAGCGTTAGTGATCGACTGCGCACGGCCGCCACCGCTGCCACGACCGCCATCACCACAACCTCTACTGACTCCACCGAGCAAGATTCCGATCTTCCGCGACGGCGCGTCGGATTTCTGCGCTTCACGGGCCGCTTGATCGCGGTTGGTTTCGGCGTCGCCTTAACGGCCGGCATCGCATGGTTCGGGTGGCAGCAGGTTGTCGGGGAGCCGGTGGTGGAGGAACAAGACGTCGTTGCTGGTGAATCCATTCTGGAGACCGGTGCTGTTCCTTTTGAGGAGGAGTTCGATTCCGGACTCACCGCGGTACTCCCCGTCGAGGATGTCCGCTCGTACGACCCGCTCGGTGACGACAACGACGACGGACAACCCGACGGCGTCGACGGTAAGGAACGCAACAAGCGCGCCGAGTTGGCGGCTGACGCGGATGGGACAACAGCATGGTTGACACGCAAGTACAAATCTCCCACCGTCGGGGACAAGGGTGGCGTTGGCTTAATCGTTGATCTCGGGAACCCCAAACAGTTATCGACGATCGATCTGGACCTCGTCGGATTCGGAACCGACGTCGATATTCGTGTGGCGGATCAGATCCTGGATGACCCGGATCTGTGGACCGACTTTGCGTCAGTCAACGATGCCGGTCCTGAGATCACCCTGCGCTCACCGCGATCCGTGACCGGTCAATACGTGCTCATCTGGTTCACCGGTCTCCCGGTGATCCCCGAATCGACAACCGGCGAATCCCCTCGCTATCAGGGGGGGATCCGTCAGGTGTCCATCACCGGTCTCGACCCGCAGGAGATCATCGACGGTCAGTAGGCTCGAAGTCGTGTCGAATGAGTCTGTGCCGCCGGTGACGGCAGCGACGGCACCGTTGGAGAACCCACCCACCGACAAAGAGCTGCTGCACGCCCACATCGAGGGGGACTCGAGCGCCTTCGGAACGCTGATCGCACGCCACCGCGACCGCCTCTGGGCGGTGGCTCTTCGTACGACCGGCGACCCCGACGAAGCCGCCGACGCGCTGCAAGACGCCCTGGTGTCCGCCTTCCGCCGCGCCAGCCAATTCCGTGGCGAATCAGCCGTCACCACGTGGCTGCACCGAATCGTGGTGAACGCCAGCCTGGATCGGCTGCGACGACGCTCCATCCGCAGCAGCGTTCCGCTGCCTGACGACGACGCCCTCGGAAAGGCAGCGACAACCGCGACCCCGGTCGGGCGTGGCGGCGTACCGCGCGACCCGATCGCCGCCCGCGAGACCCAACTCGTCATCGCCCGAGCACTGGCCGAGTTGCCTGAATCCCAACGAGAGGCGATCGTTCTGGTGGACGTCGAGGGGTACTCGGTCGAGGAAGCAGCCACTCTCCTCGACTGTCCGCCCGGGACGATCAAAAGCAGGTGTTCTCGAGGCCGAGCCCGTCTGGCGGTATCCCTCGGATTCCTGCGGGATTCGATCGACCCAGACGCCAAAGCCGAGCCGGTCGAACGGAACCACCACCCTCCGCCGTCCGTCGGACGTGATGGAGGGGGTTCGAACCCGGACTCCGGCAGCAGGGCAATCGAGGATTCGACGGGAGGTGATGGCAGTGGCGGACGGTAACGATCGCGACGCCGCGGGCAGCCCCGAAGAAGGGATCCGCCCCGCCGGAAGCGACCCTGCCTTCGACCCGGACATCCAGGACGCCGTTCGCGACACCCTGCGTGACTGGTCCGCTTCCGTCGATGCAGAGCCATTCGAACCTGTGCCCGCCCACGTGTGGGAGCGAATCACCACGGTGCTCGATGCCGAGGATCCAACCTGGGCTCAGACTGAGGGGTACGTCAGCGACGTCAGCAGCGCTGGCCGCAGACGTCTGCCGAGAAGCCGCTGGACGACACCCCTCATCGCAGCGAGTGTCGTTGCCCTCGGTGTCGCCGTAGGGGCGAGTGTGTGGGGACCGTTCGGCGAACCCACCGGAGACGAGGTCACCGCAACCGTCGCGAGTCAGACGATCGATGAGGCAGTCGAAGCCCCCGAGCTCGCCGAGTCGACCGAGTCGACCGAGTCCGTTGAGTCGGAGGGCCTGGCACGAGCGGATTCGGTATCCGTACCGACGCCGCAGGTAGTCCAGGCGGGCTTCATCCCCCCCGCCAAGAAGGTCATGGATCTCGGCGAGGACATTTCGTCCGCGCAGATCGCCAACACGGTGGACGAGATTCTGACCAGTGTCGGGATCACTGAGCCTGCGGACGTGCTCGAGATGCCGGAAGAGACGTGGGATGCAGCAACAGACGGCATGACGTCGGATCCGAAGGTTCTTCGTGATTGCGTGACAAAAGTGACCGCCGTCGAAACGTCCCAAGCGCTGCTCGTGCTCCGGGCGTCCGTGAATGGCATCGATGCCGGATTACTCGTCGTTCCGGAGTTCATGGTGGACATGAACAAGATGTTGTCCATGAATGCAGACAAGATGCGCAGCATGGGTCCCGATATGGGCGTCACCACCATCTATGTCGTCGAGCCGACGTGCGGTATGCGAGAGCCGAGTCATAACCCGACGCTGTTCAAGGCTGCTTTCACCTTGGCGCCATAGACAACTACGGTGGTTTCACAACCCAAGTTGTGAGGAATCGGCTATCCACCACGCCTGCCGGGGGTATACCCCCCATGGTATTTCCCTCACGGTATTCTTCACCCGTTGCTAAGTAATCACGTTATGGAGTCAACCGCTGTGGGCGATGTTCGAAACCTCATCATTGTTGGGTCCGGTCCTGCCGGTTATACCGCCGCGGTGTACGCCGCGCGGGCTCAGTTGAATCCGTTGGTTTTCGAAGGGTCGGTCACCGCCGGTGGTGCGTTGATGAACACCACGGACGTCGAGAACTATCCGGGATTCGCGGACGGCATCATGGGTCCGCAGTTGATGGAGGAAATGCGTAAGCAGGCCGAACGTTTCGGTGCTGAGCTCGTCACCGACGATGTCACCGCGGTAGATCTGAATGGGGACATCAAGACGGTGACCGACGGTTCGGGGAACACCCACTCCGCCCACACAGTGGTCCTCGCCATGGGCTCGGGGTACCGGGAGCTCGGTCTGGAAAACGAGAAGCGTCTGTCAGGGCACGGGGTTTCCTGGTGCGCGACGTGCGACGGCTTCTTCTTCCGTCAACAAGAGATTGCCGTCGTCGGTGGTGGAGACACGGCCGCGGAGGAAGCAACCTTTCTCACCCGCTTCGCCGACAAGGTCTACCTCATCCACCGGCGCGATGAGTTGCGTGCCAGCAAGGTGATGGCGGAGCGTGTCCTGACCAACGAGAAGATCGAGCCTGTGTGGAATTCCCAGGTAGTGGATGTGCTCGGTGATGACAAGGTCAACGGCATCATGATCGAGGACACCATCACCGGTGACACCCGAGAACTCCCCGTCACCGGCTTATTCATCGCCATTGGCCACGATCCCCGCTCCGAGTTGATCGCTGGCCAGATCGACCTCAACGACGAGGGTTACGTCCTCGTCGATGCGCCGAACACCCGCACCAACCTGCCGGGGGTTTTCGCCTGTGGCGACCTGGTTGACCACACCTACCGTCAAGCGATCACGGCGGCGGGAACAGGCTGCTCGGCGGCCTTAGACGCCGAGCGCTTCCTGGCGGACCAATAGATGTGCCGCCGAGCGCTTCCTGGCTGTAGGCGGGAAGCGACCCGGCGTAGGCTGAACCCACTAACACACGACCGAACCGCCGAATCACCACTCGATACACGCGAATACACAAGGAGTAACCATGGGAGCCCCCAAGATTGTCAGTGATGCCTCGTTTTCCGACGATGTCCTGATGAGTGAGAAGCCCGTCGTTGTCGACTTCTGGGCCGAGTGGTGCGGCCCATGCAAGATGGTCGCCCCCATTTTGGAAGAGATCGCGTCCGAGAACGACAGCATCGTCGTCGCGAAATTGAATGTCGACGAAAACCCGCAGACTGCTGCTTCCTACAGCATCACATCGATCCCGACGATGAACGTCTACTCCGGTGGTGAGGTCGTGAAGACCATCATCGGTGCGAAGCCGAAGGCTGCGCTACTCGCGGACCTCGCCGAGTACTTGTAGGACCGTGCTCCGCCTTGGTTCGTCCGGGGCGGCCGTCGCGGAGGTGCGCGCACGGCTCGCACACCTCGGACTGTGTGATGACATCGCCCTTGGTTGGGATCTCGCCGACACCCCGTTCGATGAAGAACTCGACCGCGCGGTGCGAACGTTCCAGCAAGAACGTGGCATAACCGTCGACGGCATCGTCGGGCCCGACACCTTTCGCCGACTCGACGAGGCGCGCTGGCAACTCGGTGATCGAGTGCTCTCCTATGTGCCGGGTCACATGATGGTCGGCGATGATGTCGCCCAATTGCAGAGGCGATTGGTGGAGCTCGGGTTCGACTCCGGGCGGGCCGACGGCATCTTCGGACCAGACACAGACTCGGCGTTGCGGGAATTTCAAGCGGGGGTAGGGGCGTCGCCCGACGGGACCTGCGGACCCGAAACTTTTCGAGCGTTCGATCGGCTCATCAGGACGGTGGTCGGGGGCGATGCCGCGGAAATGCGTGAGCACGTGCACCTCACCCATTTGCAAACCGGCGTCGCGGACAAGGTGATCGTCGTCGATCCAGGCAGTCTCGTCGATGCGGACATGTGTCACGCCATCGCGACGCGAGTCGAAGGTCGGTTGGCCGCACTCGGCACTCAGGTCTTGCTCACCCGCCCGGCACGATCACCCGGCGCCGCATTGACAGAGGCCGAGCTCGCGGAATTCGCGAACTCCGTCAATGCGGACTTGATGGTGTCGATTCACGTCGATCGTTCCGCAAGCGAACTGCCCAACGGCATCGCAACGTTCTATTACGGGCATCCGCGCGGCGGGTTGTACTCGCACGCAGGGCGGCTCCTCGCCGAGCACATTCAAACCGAGCTCACCACGAGGACAGATCGTCTGGACTGCCACGTTCACCCCCGCACATGGGATCTGCTGCGTTTAACACGAATGCCTACCGTCCGCGTCGAAGTGGGTTACGTCTCGAATCCCCTGGATGCCAAACATCTTGGGAGCCAGGCATTCCATGACGCCGTCGCCGAGGGGATCGCCGCGGCCGTCACTGAAGCTTGCGCTCCGATGGTGGTCGGCTAGCTCGGCATACCGCGTGGCTGCCCGGGCTGACGTTGCCTGGTTCAGCCGCGGCGCCTCAACAGATGGTTGGGCACCACCAGTCGCACGAGGAAGCCAGCCACCACTCCGATGATCACCAGTCCGACGACTGTGAGAACTTTGCCCATCGGTGACCTCGGGAGTAGTTGTGGGAGCAAGACGCGCCGCTCGGCGACTCGTGATCTATCGTAGGAGACCACGTCGGCCCCCTACGCGTGGTCATGCGGCTTCACGCATGTGGACACGCATCCCCTAACCCCTACCGCCGGCCAGGACAGGAGCCTCGTCATGAATGAGCGCCCCTCGTCCGGCTCTCGTCTCGATCCGTGGGTTGACTCCTACGCTCAGAGGGCCAAGAACGTCTC
>WLWH01000889.1_pt1 | contig 22930 bp, 10 predicted proteins | sample 6712741 | NCBI WGS metagenome assembly WLWH01 (sample SAMN12718694, study PRJNA515312) | sponge metagenome | isolation source: marine sponge | host: Mycale hentscheli | place: New Zealand: South Island, Marlborough, Capsize Point | collected 2003-05-01
CTTCTAATACTCCTTTTGATAAATTAGAAGACCCTAGTAAAATAGATAAAAAACATTTAGTACTCAATGAGCACGGGGAGCCTTTATTAGGGTTTGGTAAAGGATATACAGGGACTACAAAAGTTCAATTAGTAGTTCCTGGTTCTGATGTTAAAATTCCGAATTTTACAAATATAAAACCAGGCGCTACTTATATGTTTGTAAAGGCAGCAAATGGAGCAATAAAAGCTGTTAGGCTTAAACCTAGAAGATTAACACAATGGCCTAAAGGTATATCTCAAGAGGACATAAATGCTACTACAGCTGAGAATAGGCCTGAAAGTCAAAAAGTAATTGATCTTTTACTAGATTATGCATCCACCCCTCCTCAAAATGTAACAGCGCTTGCAAAAATAGAAGAAGAGATACTAAAAATTACTCCTTTAGTAGTTAGAAAAACTCATCCTTCAACAAATAGCCAAAGTGATAAAGACAGCTTTTATATTAAACCTGTAAAAGGTTGGCCAAAACCAGAGGATATAACACCGCAAGATTTAATACAACAAAATGTAAGTAGTTTACAGAAATCTTATACTGACACAGGCTTTCCTGGTACTGTAGATTGGTATATTAATATAGATAAAAATGAACTAAATCTTAAAGGAAAAAATGAAGAATTTTTAGGAACAAGTTTACGAACTAACTTAAATCCTACAAGCCCTATAGTTAATGCTAATTTTACACTTAATTTACCTAAAATAGCTAAAGCATCTAATACAGCAACAGCTAGAAATACTTATACTCCTCCCAAAAAATCAACACAAACTAGTGGGACAACATCTGCTACAGGAAAACAAGACACTGTAGATTATTCTGAGTTTACTGATGAGCAAAACGTAAACTTAGATGCAACAATAAATGGAATCATAGCTACTAATAAGGGAGCTACAAAGGAACAAATAGAGGGAGCTATTTTAGAGGCAATTGAAAACGAAGAAGATCTTTCTTCAAATTTTGGGGAAGCTAAGGAATATACTTATACTTTTTCAGGAGGAGAAAAAATTATTAATGTTTTTACAAATGCAGTTGATGGCGCTGTTCTTGTTACTGAATTAATTAAGTTAGATGATGAGGGTACTTTTGCTGTTGTAAAAGATTCCAAAAATAATATACTTCTTAAAACTGCCAACAATACTAATTTAGAGGATTCTACTATTGACTCTATATTAGGTGAAACATTAGCGGCTCCAACTAAAGAAGAGCCTTTAGTAGTATCTGTGCTTAGAAGTGGGACTCAGTTTATAGTAAATCAAAAAGATAAAAATACTTATATAGAAGCAGAACAAGACTCTACAGGAAAACTAGTTCCTAAAACAGGAGGAGAAGTAATACCTAGGGTTTCAACTATTAAGGGTGAATTTGAAGGAGATGAAAAGGCTGCAAATAGAGGTACTGTAATTGATGATTTGTATAGAGATGTAATAGAAAGTTACAGAGATGGAAACCCTTTAACTAAAGATGATTTTATTGCTCTTTATAATGAAAATCCTCTTAAAAAAGAAATTTTAGAGAATTCTAATGAACCTTTTTCTGATAAATTTTTAGATGAATTATATAGTACTATAACTACAATTATAGATGAATTTAAAAAAGATGGCTATACATTATATGCAAATATACCTACTATAACAGGAAACTTAACAGTAAATGGAGAAAGAAAAGAATATGCAGGAACTATAGATGTACTTGCAGTTGATAAAGATGGGAATTATATAATTTTAGATTTTAAAACCTCTTCTGCAGATAGAACTCAAGATTATTTTGCACAAGATTCTTTATATAAAGAGGGTGATGCAATACAATTAGCGGCATATTCTCTTATGATAAAAGAAATGATAGGAGGAACTGCTAGAGAACTTGAAAATCCTGGAATTATTCCTATTCAAACTATAACACAATATAGAAATAGTAATAATGTTTATGATGAAGTATCTTTTCCTAAAGATGAAATTATTCTTAGAGATACAGAAACTATAAAAACTAAAAAAACAGAATTTTCTTTAGTTCCTAATGCTTCTGTTATACCTAATAATATAAAACCTCCTTCTGGCACTTTTATGCCTAGACAAGCTAAAAAAGGAAATTATACTAAATGGGACAAAGAACAAGAATTAGCGTGGTTAAAGAAAAATCTTCCTAATGTAGATTATTCAGTACTAAAAGATTTATATAATATACATCAAGTAGGAGGTCTAGAAGCTTGGGGATTATTCTCAAATGCTATTATTTATTTACAAGAAGATGCTGCAAAAGGTACTACTTTTCATGAGGCTTTTCATGCAGTATTTAATTTGATGCTGTCTCCAAGAGAAAGAGAAAAAATATTAATAGAAGCACAATCAGAATACGGATTACAAGATGATACTGCTTTAGAAGAGGCTCTAGCGGATGCGTTTATGGATTTATTAATTTCTAAACTAGAAAATAATGAAGAAATTACCCCTGTTAAAAATTCATGGATAAAACAATTATTTAATAGAATTTTAAGATTTTTTAATATTGTTAATACTAAAAAAACAACTATTGATTCTTTATTTAATGATATTGCAGGAGGTAGATATGCAGGAAGTATAGAAGGAAATCCTCTTAAAAGAAATGTTAAAAAGTTTAAAAATAATGTTAAATTTAGAGTTAAAGGACTTAATCCTTTACAACTAGAAGCCGCAAAATCTTTAATTATCCATGATATAATAGGGGCAATAGAATTAAATCCTAATGATTCTGTAAGTAATATTATCACTGACTTGCAAGTTAAGTATTTTAATACTAGTAGTATGATGGACTCTAATTCAGAACTTTATTATGAAGCTGGTTGGGAAGAAGAGCAATTAAAATATGCTTCTAACGTATATAAAGCTATAGCGGCAGAGACTATAAAAATAGCAGAAGTAGTTATCCCTACACTTCCTTCTTATGGGTTCAAATTAAATAGAGTAACTAATAAAATTGAAGACAATAATATTATTACTATTGACGAGCAACTTAATGCTTCTGAAAATGAAGAGTTGCCTCGACCTAAAGATAATTGGATGGAAAGTGCTTTTGAAAAATCTCCTAAAACTACTGCTACTACCAAAGTTAGGCAAAAACTTACTAGATTACCTTTAACTATATATACTCCAGAAGGTGAAATAGTAGCAGATATAAACTTTTTAGGGGAACAAAAATATGTACCTTATGACCAATTATTTGACACTTTAAAGAAGAATTTAACTAATTTAAGGACTTTTTCTTCTATGAAAATTAAGTTAGAAGAAATGTCTAAAGGAATGCCTTATATTAAAACTTTAATTTATTGGCTAGAAACAGATCCTCAATTTAAGTCAGGATTTTTCTCTTCTATGGCCACTGTAAGTGCAGATTATAATTTAATGCTTACTTCTAAGCAAACAAGACGGCAAGGAGAAGAAACTGTTACTTATTATTCACATAAATTAATAAATCCAAATAGAAATAATCCAGAAAGAGTAGTTATTAATGAATGGAAAAGTAATTTTGAATCTTTATATGGGGAAGGATTATTACTTAAAGAAGATAGTGATTCTTTTAAAGACTTATTAGAATATATTGGAAGTGCTAAAAATTCTTTAAATGGATTAAAAAATGTAGCCGCAGTTACAAAAAGAAAAGCAAATAATAATAAATATACTCAAACTGATTATAAAAATATTAATAATCTTTCAGACGCTCTACAAAAAATAGGATTTACTTTTGATGCTAGTGATTTAAGAATTATTTTTAGAGTTGAAGAAACCAATGAAAACATTTTAATAAATAATGAAAATATTTTATCAAAAATAGAGAACTTTGAATTTTTACTTGATGTTATTTTTGAAAAATTAGTACAAAAAAAGAATGTTTTTGTAGAAAGTAGTAAAACTACTGATCCTGATGTAACAAAAAAGTTAGCAAATTTAGAAATAGACGTTTTAAAAAAATTAGCTAGTTATTATACAGACCTTCATTTAGAAATTTATGAAAATGCTTTTAAAAATGTAGAGCAAAAAACTAATTTTGCCAATATTCTTCCTTCTTCAATGATTAATACGGTTAATCAATTAAAAGAAAAAGAAACTACTAAAACTATTGACCACCTTAGACAGTGGTATATGGAAGACCCTTTTTATAAAAGAAATAAATGGTTAAGAGATCTTGTAGAAAAAACAAACAAAGACCTTTTATCTATTTCTTATACTGACGGAGTTAAAAAGCAAGGCAGAGATAGAGGTAGAAAATACACTAAAATGTCTGATATTGACTTAATAAGTCTTAAATTACAGATGTATTATAATAGAGGGAATAAAAATGTAGCTAATTATTCTATGCCTCTACTAGCAGATTCACCTCAAAAAGCTTTTGTAAGTTTTAAAAAATATGATGAAAAAACTGTTTTAAATTCTTTATATGATGTAGCATTACAAGAGTTTGAAAGAAATTTATTTATAACAGAGAATAAAGATAAATTAAAAGGTATAAATAATTATACAGCAAGGTATGTTTATTTTCCTTTTATGAATAAAGACGTAATTCTAAAAAAGTATGGGTTAGAAAAAGATTGGGGAAAATCTGCTTCTAAAAATAAAGCTAAAGTTATCCAAATGATTGAGGAAGAACTATTAGCTAAAGAGTTAGATACTTTTAAAACTAAATTAATAAACACTAATATGGCCTCTAGTAGAGTTTCTGACGGTGTTTTTGTATTATCTCCTGAGTATAAAGTATCTGAGTACTATAAAGGTACTAGTGAAACTTTTATAAAAGAGTTTATTTATAATAGTGTATTAGCAAATACAATGTCTTCTCAGATTTTTTCAGGAGACTTAGCTTTTTATAAACCTGGACAAGAAGTAGAAGATTTTACTAAAAGAAATAAACAAATCTCAGTACCTGCGGCTAGATTAGATACAGATGTTACAGGTAAAACTTATAGTACTTTATTTGTAGAAGATGAAATGGTTTTTTCTAATACTCTTTCTGATTTAGAAGCGGCAATAGAAGCTAATACATTTATGACTAAGCAGGAGAAAAAGCAATTATTAGCACAATGGCAAGATACTACCCCACAAAATAAAATAGAGTCTACTGACGGACAAGCTCTTGTTAGTCTTAAAAGATATCAATTAATATTAAAAGCTACAGGACAGTGGACAGATGCTCATGATAAAGCTTATCCTAGAATAGAAAAAGGAGTGGGAACTCCACAAGATGTCGCATTATTTTTACAACCAATTAAACCTTTTGTATTTACTAAAATAAAAATTGGAAATAAAATTATACCTATACAAAATAAAAATTCTGAGTATGCTATTTTTCCTCAGCTTGTAAATACTCCTAGGCTTATTAATGGTGAGATGGTAATGGTTGAAAATCCTAGAATTAAAAAATTATTAGATATTTTTAGTACAGGTATAGATTCTATTCAGTTTAAATCTGCAGTAAAAGTAGGAGCGCATAATGTAATTTCTTTTGATAGTATCCCTACTGATTCTTTTGATACTACAAGAGAGTATTTATATGGAACAGAAACAGAAGCTTCTAAAATAGTTGAATTAAATAATGAGGATTACGGCATTGTATTAGCAGTACCTCAGCACTTTCTTGATACTGATCAATTATTAGGTAGTCAAATTAGAAAATTAGCAATATCTAATTTAGTAGATGATTTATCTTATACATATGATATAAATAAAGGTAAATACACAAGTTCTGAAATAATTGAATTATGGCAAGATATAATTACTTCAAATATATCAGAAGATTTAGCACAAGTAGAAGAATTATTTTCTTCTGCAACAGACACTCAGATACATAATATATTAAAAAAAGAAATAGAAAAAAGAAATTTAGATCCTCAGTATTTAGAAGCTATTGCATTAGATCCTTTAACTAAAAAGTTTAGATATCCTTTGTTTGCTCCTTTTACAGCTAAAAGAACTGAAGCACTTTTAAATTCTATTTTTACTAATAATGTAATTAATCAGAAAATGCCCGGTGCTTCTGTGGTGCAAGTTACTGATTTTGGACTTTCAAAAAAATTAGAAGTAAAATATAATAAACAAGGAGGGGTAGATTACTTGGAAACTATGATACCTCATTATTCTAAGGAGTTATTTAAACCTTATATGGATAAAAATGGGGTTATAGATATTGCTAAAATAGATAAAGAAAATCCTAAATTATTAGAATCTGTAGGGTTTAGAATTCCTACAGAAGAAAAATACTCATTCCCACCTCTTAAAATAGTAGGTTTTTTACCTTTATTTGGAGGAGGAATAATTATGTTGCCATCAGATTTTATAAAAATGGCAGGTATTGACTTTGATATTGATAAACTACAGCTATTATTTAATTCTTTTGAAACAGATAAAAAAGGAAAGCCTAAATATATAGAATACAATAATAATTTAAGTGCAGATGAACAGTCAAGAGAGGCTAAAAATAATATGCTTATAGAGACTATTAGAAATATTTTACAAGACCCTGCTACTTTAAAGCACCTAATGACTCCTGGAGGATTTGGAGTGCTTAAAAATGATATATTAGACGAAATAAATACTTTAAGGGGAACTACAGTTTCTAACTTAAATATTATTTTACCATCATCTCAAATAGAGTTGTTTAACCAAAATATTGCAGGTACTCAGTTAGTAGGGATAATGGCTAATCAGTCTGCTAGTCATGCAATGATTCAAAATACTAGAAACGAAACAGAGTATATTATTGATCCTGAAACACAGGAAGAAATATTAAAATATCCTGGTTTGGCTTATAGATATGGAATTAAGTTTGCAGGGATAAAAGGTTCTTTAACAGAGTTATTTAACAAAAAAACTTGGAATGAAGAAGAAGATATTTCTACTAATTTAGCTATTTTATTAGCGGCAGCAGTAGATAATGCTAAAGAGCCTGTTTTAGGTAAATTAAATGTAAATACTTTTACTGCAGATGTTTTAACATCACTTCTTAGACAGAGGTTAGATTTAAAGACGGCTATGAAATATATTAATCAACCAGTAATAGTTAAATTAGCACAAGACTATTATAATGGGGGAGCAACTCCTTTTGCAGGACAAAAAGCGTTTGAAAACCTTATTAGTCAATTAAAAGCAATTGTAGACCCTCAAGATTTTGATAAATATCCTTTTTCTATTATAAATTTAGAACAAAAAGTTTCTGAAAGTGGGTTAGCTGAAAATAAAGGAACTTCTTTAGATAAAGGCCTTTCCTCTGTAGATATGAATGATCTTAGTTTAGAAAATTTATCAGAAGAAGCAAAACAAGAGAAAATAAGATTATTAGATAGTCAGTTAAGAATATTAATGTCTTTTCAACTAGAACAAAGAAAAGCAGAAGATTTAACTAAAGTAGTTAAAGCTTTTAGAGCTGATAGTATTAAAGCAGGCCCTACAATGGCTGCTAACACTCTTTTTCTTGATAATTATAATAATGTACAGTATAAAAAAATGTCTTCCTTTAATGAAGGGGCTGTGGAAAACGCTTTAAATGCTTATTATGTTCAAAAAGGATTTGCAAACGTTATATTAGCTGCTAATAATAATATTAGTAAGTATATGCCTTGGACAGAATCAATATTTTTAAATATTAAAGACGCTGTTTCAGATTTAAAAGGGGAAAATAAAGATTTAACAGAAGAAGAGATTGAATTTATTAATTATAACTTACTTTCTTACTATAGCCATTCTTTTGATTTCTTTAAGCTAGATAAAGATAGATATACGTATTATGTTAAAAATTTCCCAAAACAATACCAAAGAATAGTAGATAATGATTCTTTTTTATCAGAAGGATTACTTTTAACTAAATATATCAGTGTAGACACTAAAATAGATGAAGCTGATCAAATATACGACAATAAATTAATATTTAATACTGATGCTAAATTATCTCCTGTACAAAGAGGACAAATTACTTCTGATTTTTTATATTTATTAGAAAGTAATAATCCTACATATAGACAGTTAGGAGAAGATTTAATTAAGTATGCTTTTGCAACTTCAGGACTAAGATTTACTCCTTTTTCTTTAAATAGTATTATTCCTATAGAATCTTTAGACCTTATTAAAAATAAAAAAGGTGAAACTTTTAATAACTTTTTACAAGGTACTTTTTATGATTTAATAGATACAGATGCAGGAACTGCAAATATAGAAACTGTTACTAATGAATTTATAGAGGATTTTATTAAAAACTTTTATTATAAGTTTAACTATTTAACAGATATTACTAATATAAATAAAGATTCTAGTATTGAAGTTAAAACAAATATGCCTTCTGGATTTAACTTTATTAATAGTAACTTTCCAACTGTATATACATCTTTTAAATTTAAAATTGATGAGACTAGTCCTGTAATAACTACTAAAGAAGGTAAAAAAGTAGCAAAAAGATATATTACTACTACTGGTAATGGAAGAACTTTTTTATATAAATTATCAGGAATAAAAGAAATTAATAAAGAGACTTTTGCTTTTTACAATATTCAAAATACTTACGGAATTCCAAATAGGGCTCAAGAGTTAGGTAGAGGTTATGAAGGAACTGCTTTTGAAAAAGAAAATGGTTTTACTTTAATTACTTCAGCGACTAAATCTAAAGATGGAAAAAACTTAAATATTACCACACTTAATATTACTAATGATAATATAAGTAATATAAATGATAGAATAGAAAAACAGAATATAAAAGATGTTAATTTAGAAACTTTTTTCTTTGATATTGATAATTTAGAAGATGTAAAAGAAATAAATATTAAAAAAGAAGATGAATTAGATAAGGGAGATTTAAAACCTGCTTTTACTAATAATATAACTTTAGGAGATATAAAAACTAATGATGTACTTGTTTTTGGAGCTAATAAAAGAGGATTTCATGGGCAAGGAACTGCGGGATTAGCTTATAGAGGTTTTGCAGGTAATTTTAAAGAGAAAGAAAGTAAAGAATCTTTTGCAGAAGCTTTTAGAAATAAAAAACAAGGATTATTTTCAGTATTAGGAACAGTAGGACTACAACAAGGGTCAGAAGGTTTAGGTTTTGGTCTAGTGTCTGTAGAAGCTCCAGGAAAACCTTTAGCTACTAATGAAGAGTTTATTGATAACATTAATGAATTATATAAAACTGCTAGAAAAAATCCTAAATATACTTTTATTGTACCTTATAATAGTGATAGGAATTACAATCAAAAGTCTCTTAAAGAACTAGCAAAAGACTTTACAGAAGAATTTATTATACCTGATAATGTTGCTTTTGGAGATAAAATGTTAGACGAAATTATTTCATTAAAAGGTAAAGAAGTTTTTGAAGAATATTCTAAAATTACTCCTTCAGAACAAACTAGTGAGGTTGAAGTAACTGACGTAGGTGGTGGTCAAAGTGTTGCTGTATTAGAAAAAGCTTTTACAGATAAGCAAATGAAAGACCATAGAGAAAAACTAGACAACCACATAGATGAGTTATCTAAAGAAGGTCAGAACTTTTCTCTTAAACAAGGACATGCTGCAATAACTTACGGGCCAATACCTTATAGTTATAGTATGGGTAGAGGAAGGGTAGCTAAACATAATGCTAGAAATACACCAAAGTGGCTACAAGACATGTCAAGAGATGTTGAGAAAAAACTAGGAAAGCAAGAAGGATACTATAATCATATATTAATAAATAGATATCAAGACTCCAAAGGAATAGGTTTGCATACAGACGCTGAGTCAATTTATGTAAATGAAAAAGGTGATGTAGGTTCTGTTGCAATATACTCTATAGGTGATACAAAAACACCTCATGATTTAGGAAGTTCTAGAAATAGTACTAAGCAGTTTCAAGCTAATTCAGGTTCTATTGTAGAAATGAGTACTGGTAAAATGTATCATACTGCCCCTGGAGCTAAAGGTGTGAGATATAGTATTAATTTCAGACATATTCCTGAAAGCAATTTACCAACACAACAAACTAATGAGGTAAACAGTTTAAAAGACCTTATAGATGAATTAAAAGTAAAATCTTCATCTTTAGATATAGAGATAGATGCATATGGGGAAGTACAAAATAGCGAATACATAATAAATATGTATAATGAATATGTATGGAAGGGATATAAATTTGCTGATGACTACAAAGTTTTTAATGCATTAATAGAGTTTAGGGAAGATTTTTTAGTACCTTTGTATGAAAAATTGGAAGAAGAAAAACTTCAGACTAATGAATTCCTTGAATTATATGACTACAATGATCCAAATAATGTTATTAATAGCTTTCCAAAAGGAGAATTACTAAATCCAAATAAAAGAGATAATAAATTTATAAGTACAAATACTATGATAAAAGAAACATTGGTTTCTCCTTTCGATATAAGAGAAGGACAATTATTATTTATAGACTCTTTAGAACGATTTGAAGAAAAAATAAATGATGCAGCAGTAATTATAACTCATAATAATGCAAGAAATTTAAAAGATGGGGGGGTTTATTATGTTAGTAATAATAGCTATTTTGGCCCTATTGATTCATTACCTACAATAGATTTAATAGAAATAGGAATTCCAGTAGGTTCAGCAGCTACAAATTTATTTGGAGAAGAATTAACTCCTATTGTAAATCCACCAACTTTTAATACAGACCTTTTAACTAAACAACATGTAGAGACTTTAAAAGCTTTAGGGTATGAATATGTAATTGATGAAGAAGAAAATGAAGAAAATGATAGTGAACTTCCTTTATGTCCAACAAAAAAATAAAAAATAATGGGTAAGAAAGCATGCGCCTTTAGAACTACAGAAGCATCGGTAAAAGGATGGTTTAGAAAAAAAGGATTATTAGATAAATATTTAAATATCCCAGAAGGAAAATTAAATGAATTTAGAAAACAAAATACTAAATTAAAAAACACTATTAGAGTTAGATTTTTTGACAAACAAGAAATTGAACAACCTTTTTATGAAACACAAGGAGGTAAAAAAGTTATTGTAAATAAAGCTTTATTTAAAAAAATTGATGAAATGAAAGGTATTTATTATCAAGTACCTGAAAAATTAGTGACAGATGAAATAGTACAAGAATATAATAACAGCCCTAATATTCAAAAAATGGGAAGTATTATACAGTATGCAAAGTATAAACAAACAGATCAAAAATCTTTTCAAAAGTTTGCACAAAACAATCCTGATAAAACTCTTAAAAAACCTACTAAAAAAGAACCTTTAGAACCTTCAGAACTTTTAGATGAAAAAACTAAAAATAGATTAATATCTTTTTTAGCTAATTATGGAGTTACAATAGAGTATATAGAAAATATGAAGGAGAGAGTGGGAGATGATTATACTGCTGTTGCTTTAATATTTGAAAAATTAATATTAGTTTCTAAAGGACAAGAAAAAGCTAATACTTTACCAGAAGAAGTTGCTCACTTTGCAGTAGAATTATTGGGAGATGAAAATCCATTAGTAAAAAGATTAATGGATAATATAGAAGAAACTAATATATATGCAGAAACCTATGAAAAATATAAAAATCTAGAAGCTTATATTGATGAAAACGGTAATCCTGATATATATAAACTTAAAAAAGAGGCTGTAGGTAAAGCTATTAGAGATAAAATTTTAGAAAATAAAGAAGAAAAGTATAAGAAAGGATTAGGAAGAACTATTTCTTTACTGTGGGAAAAAATTAAAAAAATATTTAAAAAAATAAATTTAAAGCAATTTAATGATGAGGTTAATATTGTAAGTAATATAATAGCAGAACAAGTGCTAGAAGGTAATTTAAAAGACCCTGTTAGAGATTTAAATGCAGAAAAAACAAAAGAAAATATAAATTATTTTTTAGCACAGGCATCTACTAAAGCTCCATCTACAAGAGAAGAGAAAGTAATACAAAAAATAATAAAGCAATTAGATATAAGAGCAAAACAACTTTCTAGAATTCCTTTAAAAGGAAAGGCGGCTCAAGAAATGAGAGAAAATATTAAGACTCTTGAATATCAATTAGATAATAAAAAGTTTGAAGCTGCCGCAAAATTATTTTTACACATAGCAAATAAAGATATAAAACCATTTGTAGAATATGTAGAAAAATCAAAAAATAAACTCCCTAAAGATAAAACTATAAAAAATATGGGGGATTTTGTCTCTAATTATGATATATTAACTACTAATCTTAAAGGTATAATAAAAAATGCTATTGATTTAAATCCTTCAGACTCATTAAAAGAGTTATTAGCAAAAACAACTAAACTACAAAATAGTATAGAAGAACTAGATATATTTCAAAAAGACGCAAGAAAACAAGCATATATAAGAGGATTAATAAGAATGAATGATGGAAGATTACAAAAGCCTGTATTAGATGATGACGGCAAAGTAATTGGATATGAAGACGCTATTGATGAAAGTGTTTTAGAAGACACTTTAACAGACACTAGCTGGCTTAGGAAAGTAGTAGGTAACTTAGAAAATGCCGTAGACCCTGTATTAAAACTTGTATCTGATAAAGTAAAATCTATTAGAGAAATAGTTAGTCAATATACTTATAACACAGGAAGAAAAATTGTACAGGCACAAGAAGATTTATATAAGTCTGGAATTACTAAAACATCTGTGTTTTATGAAAAAGACTCTAAAGGCAATTTTACTGGTTTTTTAATTAGTAAATATAATAGAGGAGCTCATGCAAAAGCAAAATTTAACTTTTTAGATAGTTTAGCTAAAAAATATGGGGCTAAATCTCATCAAGACCTTGATAAGAATTTATTAACTACTCAAGAAGTAGCTTCTTATAATAGAGAAATTAGAGTTTGGTATAAAAGTTCTGCTAATAAAGTAGCATCTTATCCTAATCCAGAATTTAATCGATTAATGAGTAACAGTGCTGCAGAAAAATATTATGATTTAATATTGAAAGTTAAAACAGAGAGTGTTGAAAAACTACCATTTGTAAAAGGTACTGCAGAAAAAGATGCTTATCATATTTATTTACTTCCACAAGTAAGAAAAACTAGTGTAGAAAGAATTTTAAAAAATAAAGATAATAAATTTAAAACAGTATTACAAATAGCAAAAGAGAATATTGATATAGTTGAGGATGATATTGAATTTCAAGGGGCTGAGGTTATGACAGATATTGCAGGAAAGAAATTTAAATTTTTACCTACTTATTTTACAAGAAAATTAGATGATATGTCTAATTTAACAGAAGATTTATCTTATTCTACTATTTTATATGCTAAAATGTCAGAAGATTTTTATCAAAAAAATAATGTACTTCCTTTAATGGAAATGATTAGGGAAGAAATAGGAGAAAGATCAGTTATTGCTCAAAGAGGTAAAAAGGATAAACAAAAGAAAGAAACTAATACTTATCAAGCTTTAGATAAATTTCTTGATATGCATTTTTATGGGGGAATAAAGAATAAAGATCAAAAAGTAGTTATTAGAGGTAAAACTTTTAATTATGGTAAAGTTTTAGATACTTTTAATGCTTATGTAAGAAGGAATAACCTTGGATTTAGTATTTTTACTACTGCCGCTGGATATACAGTAGGTAGTGTATATTCAAAAATAGAAGATTTTGTTGGGGATTATAGCAATCAAGATTCTAAGCTCTGGGCAGAAAAAACTTTTAATACTAATGTTTTAAATGTATTATCACAAATAGGTAAAAAGAAACCTACTAATAAAATGCATTTAATGTTAATGAAGCACGGTTTTGTAAAAACAAATTTTGAAAATTTAAATATTGATACTGTAGCTGGAAGACAAATAAAAGATATTTTTTATAGTACTTATCAATTAGCAGATTACAGAGTAAAAGGTAAAATAGGATTAGCTATAATGGATAATTATAGATATTTTGAAGGGGAATGGGTAGATAAAAATAAATTTGAAAGAATTTATATAGATGGAGCTACAAATAAAAAACAGGCTAAAAAAGAAAGTACTATTGAGTGGAAAAAATTAAGAGATAAAAGTTTTTATAATGCTCATTTTATTAATAAACAAGGAGATTTAGAAGTTAAAGAAGCATTTAAAGATAAGATAGATATTAATATTCAGAAATTAGTAAGGAATAGAATTGTTCATATAGGAAATAGGGCAGATGGTATGCTTGATGAAATGGACAAAGGAGCTATTGCTCAGAATGTTTGGGGAAGATTACTTTTAACTCACAGAGGGTGGTTAGTAAAAGGTGTAGAGGATAGATTTAAAAAAGGAGGATTAAATCTAGCTACTGATATTTATGAGGAAGGTTCTTTTAGGTCAGCTTGGAATTATGCAACATCTCCAAATATAGTAGGAACTACTATTTTTAATATGTTTAGGGAAAAAAAGAAAGAAATTACTCCTTTTTTAGGTAATTTTCATAATTTAGAAAAAGCACAACAAAAGAATGTATTAAGAATCATGACTGAACTGATTGCTATAGGTATGCTTATGGGAATTATAAAAGCATTTGAAGGCTCTTTAAAAGGTGATGACGATGATTGGGCTACTCAGATGGCTTTATACCTTCTTTACAGGACTAAAATGGAGATAGGGGCTTTCTATAACCCTATGGAGTATAGAAGACTATTAAAATCACCTGCAGCAGGGTTAAATCAAGCAGAAAGTATAGCTGATGCTTTTTCGATGCTTAATTTCCTTGATGTTGATGATGAAGGAAACAGAGGAGGTTTTCAAACCTTTGAAAGAGGAAGATATAAAGATAAAACTGGATTTTTCAAATTTGCAGTTGAAAGAAGTATTTTAAAGAATTTCTACGGAGCTATGTATCCTGAAGATAAAGTTACTTATTTAAAATAAAATACCAAGGGTACTTAATTGTACCCCCAGTATTTTTTAACTAAATAATTAACTAAACTTCTGAATTTTTAATAGTATTATAAAAAGTAGACACTCCTAAATTATGAATGGTAGTACTTGAAGACTCTTTATTTTGTTCTAAATATAAATCAGTATTAAAAATATTTTCTGTAATATCTAAATTATCTAAAATATCTAAAATATTAATTTTCATCATTTGGTCATCCATTATATAAGGAGTATGTGCTTTAATATTTTCTATTGATGGGGAATCTTTAAAATTAAAATAGCACCTCGCAAATAAAGTAAAAAAACTAATTGCTGGCCCAGTTGTTTTCCATATAGGATTTAATTCTAATACCCATGTATAATCAACTACTCCTAATAATTTTGTTAGTTTAGATGTTCCATTCATCATAATTTCTATATAATGTAATACATTTATAAAATTTTCTGAGTTATTTATAAAATAAGAACTACAATCATCATAATCTTCCCATATATAGTCCTCCTCACTGCTAGTTCCTCCATTTGTATACATTAAAGGAGCTACTCCTAAAATAAGTCTTTTTTTATTCTGAAAATAATTCATAAATTCATGCTTAAATCCATAAATTTTATCAATATTTTTTTCCGACTTCTCTACATAGATAAAGTCATTTAAATAGTCTTTACAAGCAGTAAAAGGAAATAAAGGTTTTAAATTATTAGCACTATCTGCTTTTAATACACTAAAACCAATTCCGTAATCACGTCCTTCATTTAAATCGCTCCTACTGTAAGGAGCTTCTAATAATTTCATTTAATTTTTTTTTAAAATAAAATATCCCAGAGCACTTTACCCTGGGATATAGCCACGTAAATATAATTTTATTATTTATGTGAGGTCACCACCTAACAATATTATTTTTGAGTTTGTTAGGAAACTCTTTTTATTTAATTTTCTGTCCATAAAGTAGCCTTTTGTAAAGTGTTAATAGTTCTTGTTAAATCACTTTTTCTTTTCCATAACTTACTTTGAGCTAATGTTTTACCATGCTTATTAACTACTGCAAAGTAACATCTTTTTTTATTAAAATAAGTAAAATACTGATTATTATCTAATGCTTTAATAAAAGAATTAAGCCCTCTTGTAGCATCATGCTTTCTAGTATATATATTTGATTGTAAAATATCTTTACCTTTTTTATTTTTAATTGTAAAATAATGTTGATTATTAGTTAATTTATGATATGTTATATTAAAATTATTATTCATTTTTTATTTAATTTTATTAATTCTTTTTATCCAATTTTTAATTGGTTGTATTGCATTATCTCCAGGATGAATTAAATAATATTCATCTAAAAATTTATTTAATACTTTAACAGTATTTTTTCTTTTACTTGTTTTTATTACTTCATAATTTTTATCTTTTAAAAGTTCTGTAATAAATTTATTATAATTTTTCATTTTAAATTATTTCACAACTACCGCCAGCACAAGCAATTTCTCCTGCTAAATCAGTGTTGTCATCGTCCTCTTTGATTTTCGTTAAATCAATAGGGTTATTTAGTATATAATCTACTTTTTCATCATATTCTTCTTTAGTACATTCTTGAAAAGGAGCATCTTTATAAGTACCTCCATCATAAGGTAATACAGATAGTCCATTATATACATCTTTTTCATCCCACATCCAAGCACCAACAACTCCCCATTCAGACATAGTACCTAATTTTTCTGTATGGTAAATTTTATCGCTATCAATACTAACAGTTGCGGATACATTATTAGTATTTGGCCCTCTTCTATGGCCTTGTTTAACCCATTCTACATTAAACTTCTTAACTCTTTCAAGCATAGTTAATGCATTTTCATTTTCTCTTAAAATAGCATTATTAGGAGCTTTCATTGGGATTCCTATTACTGCACTTTTAGGGTCATAATCCATAACTTTAATTAGTAAAGGATGTTTTTCAGCAAAAAAGTTAAACAAATCATCTCCTACTTTACATTGAATATTTCTTATATAAAATTCTGAATGCCAGGCATGTATTCCTGAAGATGTTCCTACTACACAGCTAGTTGTTCCTGAAGGTTTTATAGTAGTAACTCTTGCTGCATTATTAATTCCTATAATTTTAGATACTCTATCATTTTCTTCTACAGCTACTTTAGAAGCTTTTACAAGATCCATATTAATAATATTACCATTGCAAATACCTGTAATACCTACTCCAATAAGAGCATCTTTTTCAGTATTCTTTTTCCACACACTTCTAAGATAATGAAAATCACTAAAACCTGCTTGTAAAGTACCAAAGAATGCTGCTATTCTTGTGTATTCTTCAAATTCTTCTTGGCTATTAATAACTCCACCATTAAGCTCTGTAAGATTACAAAATGTATAAGGTCTTAAAGAAATCTCACAACAAGGGTTAGTTCCATATTCAGGGTCGTTAGTAAAATACTCTCCAGGTTCTCCAGAACCAGAATCTTGAATTATTTGCCACAAATTATCAAATTCTTCTTTCTTAACTCTGTTTCTTAGTATAACTGCAGAATTATTTGCTCTCCCTCTTTGTGGGTTATTTTCCCACCAGTTACCGTGCTTAGAAGTAGCCATTTCAGTATCATCAAAGCTAAATAAAGAAATTAATGCTGCCCTTCTAATACCTCCTGCTAATACAGCATCAGCTATATAACAACATATATCATGAACTTCTATTGATGACAATTTACTTCCATCTGTTTTATTATTTAATAAAGCTTCTATATTAGTTAAACATATTTTTAAAGGGTCTGGGCCAGGAGCTTTTCCGCCTGCAGTAACTAATCTTGAACCTTTTGGTCTAATATCACTAAAATCAAATCTAGGTTTAACTTTAAGCATCCCAAAATAAGATTTCATTAATTGTTTAACTGCGTCAGCCCAACCTTCTATACTGTCACCAACTAAATATTTAGCCTCTTTTAAAGGCTTTCTAATTTCAGGAAGCTCTTCTATATGATGGAATTGTACAGAATATCCTACTCCTGTTCCGCCTAATAATAAAAACATTAACTCACTAAAAGACCTATAATCACTCATAGGCATATAAGAACAATTATATATTCTAGCTTCATTTTTTAGTACAGCATCTCCAGAAAACTGTGCTGCCCTCATAGAAGGCAACACTTTTTTATCTAATAAATACTTTCCATTTTCTACTATATCTCCTGCAAAATCACTAAGCCCAGCTATAAAATGATTTTCAAAAATACTTTCTCTTTCTATATTATATGTAAATTTTCTTTTGTTCTTGTTGCACCTACATAAAATAATCTATTCTCGTCATCAGGATTTTTTTCATAACTTCGCATAGTATTTTCTGTAAGATCTGTCATTAGTACAACGTTAGTTGCTTCTCCACCTTTTGCTGCATGTATGGTTGATAATTCTATTCTAGGTTTTTCGTTTAATTTTTCTCCATTCTTTCTCATCTTACGTAGGTAGTTTACCTTAGTCTGCCCTGCGTTGTCAAATGCTTCGTACCAAACTGTCTTAACTTGTAAACCATAATCATTTACTAATTGATCTATTCCATAAAAAGATCCTTTGGCCATACCTTTTATTTTTTTAGCGTGCCAATTTTTTGGTCCTATAAATTTAATCATATTTTCTATTTCTTTATACGAAACTAATTGTCCTTGTCTTAAATGCTCCCATGATGTAGCTGCCTGGTGTAATTCTTTTTCACTGCTTCGTTTGTATCTGTTTTCATAATACAATCCTTGTCTATACAAAGATTCTTCTATGTCTGTCAGCATGTGCCTTGTTCTACTTAACACTAGCCAGTCACCCGTTGACATATCAATACTTTCTATATCAAAATGCCGGTGCAGCAGTCCTTGACTAACTCTAGGTTGCCACGTTTTATCTATTCTATTTCTAATTTTATTTATTATACCCATTGCTAATCCGTGTACTTTAGCAGGTATTCTGTAAGACTGTGTTAGTGGTAAGTATTGTCCTTCTAATGCTATAAAAGAATCTACATCCGCACCAGCCCATCTAAATATTGCTTGGTCATCATCACCCGCAATAAAAGAATCTTTTGTTTTATTCCAAATAGATCGTGTCATGTCCCACTGCATAAGTGATAGATCCTGTGCTTCATCTATAAATACTACATCAAACTTCGGTGACTTATCTGACTTTGTAAAATCTAAAATCATGTCGTTAAAATCTATTAGGTTATATTCTTTTTTGTATCTTGCTAACTCGTTATGTATAATTCTAAGTTGATCTCTCTCCAGGTCTTGTGTGTGTTCTTGTAAATCAAACTGTTGTTCTGGTGTAATGTTTCGTAGCTGTGCTAACTGTATAATTCTTAGATACTCACTGTCTGATGTAAAGATACCACCTTGGTCTTCTTGATAGTCAGCGTATGTTACAGGAAAACCTAACTTCTTACCTAGATCTTTGTAATGTCTGGGCTGCATAACTTGATCTTTTTTTAATCCTAACTTTCTAAATGCTAGTGAGTGTAGTGTTCTAAAATATGGTAGATCATCTTCTGTTAAATTAAATTTTTTAATTGCTCTGTCTCTTGCTTCGTGTGCAGCTTTCTGTGTAAATGCAAAGTAACCTATCTTGTCAGGATCAGTTTGTTTTAAATAGTCATCAACTTTATTTAACAAAGTTGTAGTCTTTCCTGTACCTGGTGGTCCTAATACAATCGTTCTCATTAAAATGGTGCCTCTTCTTTTAATACTTTTTGATTGTAGTCATCAGTTTTTTTATCAAACTGTTTAACTACAAACACAGAAATTCTTTCTTTACCAATACGTTTGTCATCACAGTTACACGCTTCTTTTAACATCTGTGCCGTACGTTGATAGTTTATGTCCCAACGTTTTCTAATTAAAAATTGATTAAAGAATCTATCAAATACAAAATGATGATGACCTTCGTTAGTCCACACACCGCCTTTTTTAAGATCGTTTTTGTCTGTAGATACTTGTCTATTTAAACAATATTCTTCTAAATGATTTTGTAATTGATCTTGTGTGGTCACACCTTCTGGTGGATCTATTGGTTCGTGATTCTTCATCAGTGGATTTATTATCATGTCCCAATCTTTTGGTTTAACTGTTGGTGGTTTAAAATCTAGTTGTTCCATACATGCTTCTTGAAATAAACTTTGTTGTTTTAAAAATTTTACATTCTCCAGGTGCAATCGCTCACCATCTACGTTTAAATAATAATATGGTTTTTCTAATTTAATTTTTTGTAAATCAGTCAGTGCAGGAAATACTATCTCTTCACCTATACCAAACTTTCTTTCTCTACATAATTTTTTATCACACAGGTTACACATTGGTGTGTCATTACACTTGTAACCCCATTCTTTTTTATCGTGCTGACGTTTAATTATTTCTACCTCAGACTCACTTAGTGGTACAGTTGATGCTGTTGCATTAAACAAAGTCATTTTACTTTTCCATTCTGCAGGCCATTTCTTTTTAGCATACACACCAAAATGAAACATAGAATTGTTACGACCTCCTTCTGGTATCTTATTAATGGCCATAAGTTCTATGCACGGTGGTGCATCATCATACTCAGACTTAGGTCTTTCTATTTTTATTTTTGTAATGTCTGTTTGTTTTATCTCACTGTATATAGTGTAAAATTCTTCTAGTGTTGCTGCTTCTCCATCAGCTCTAAATGCGTAACGTGTAGTGTTATCACTATCAAAGTATGGTAAATTTAAAAAGTTACCTGTGTCGTCTGCTGATTTTAATTGAATTTGTTTTGGAAAGACTTCTGATCCGCCATATCCTAGTAGTGTTTTTATTTCCGTTAGTTTGTCTCTCATTCTTTCTGCTGCTACCGGTTTTTCGGAGAAGAGAAAGACGTGTGCTCCTCCGCTTTTTGACCTACACACAGCCAAAGGCAAATTAAATTGTTTTATTTTATCTATTAATTTTTTATGATCAAACCCTGCGTATGAATCTATGTCTACACATCCCCATATACACTGGTTGTCTTCGTTAATTGGTATGATGCCCAGACTCTGCGTACCGTCTAGGTGCATCTTCCACAGGTCCGTGGTCACTGGTTGACGTACTACAAATGATTGCCCTTTTAATTTGACACCATTCTCAGCCGGTACTGTAACTTTGGTACAACCATGCGCGCGCTCCAATCCTTTAAATATCTTTTCAAACATATATTTTAATAGGCGTTTCCACTCTCGCTTCCACGCCTACTCCTAGGATTTTATTTAGTATGGTGAATCTGTTTTTGATTCGTCTGATCCATGTTTAACTTCTACATTACCTTTGCCAACTTGATCAGCAAAAGATTTTGCAATAGTATAAACACCTTGATCTTCAACCGGACCAACCTTAGACACTTCCCAACCAAACCATGTTCCTTTGTCGTTAGACATCTGGACAGTCTTTAGATTGTAAATGTGGCTATATGTTGGCGGAGTAAACAAACCATTTTTACCGTTCAACTTTATTCCCATCATAATGGAATTCCATTTACGACTAATCTTTAATTGAGTAGCCTTCATAGATATTAAAGCTGTTTGTGGTGAATCACCTAAAACTACTACATAATGATTTGCAGTATTTTCTAAGTAGTTACCACTTGGCAATCTATCTTTAAAAGATTTGTCACGTGTAGTTTGACTCATGATATCTGAACTAGCATCATGAATTGCTACGGGTGCGCCTTTACCTTCACCCCTGTCTTGCCATTCTACGTATTTTCTTTCGTAAAATACTGGCAATACATTTATCCCCTTGGTACCATCATAAATTTCATTTGTGACAGTATTAACAATCATGCCAGGCTCTGCACCTTCAACATATTTGCCATCTCTTTTATTTACTTCAGGAGATAGTTGTCCTAAAACTTTCAGAAATGGTAATGCAAGATCTTCTTGCGTCATATTCTGAGAGCCTTTGTCGGCATCAGCTTCAAACATATTGACTGCTAATGCACCTTCTTCTTTTTTTATTACTTGGTTCATGTTTATTGTTTCCTTTTTATTGTTGTTTTATTTCCAACGAATACGTTGAAAATTTCCGTTGGCATTTCTTTGCCTGCTTCTAAGCGCTCACGGACTAACGCTTTAAGAGTCATGGGTTCAACCTTCAACTTTTGTGTCGGTTGAAACCCACGTTCCTCTGCAAGAGCAGCATAATCAGCTGCCTTGTTATCCTCGTTACGACCAAATGATACGGATATCTCATTTTTGATTATATCACCTAAGCCATTTTCACGAAGCCAGTTAAATGCTTTTTCTCTGTTTGCTACAGAAATATTTGCACTATAATTCGGTTTAACATCTACCGTAGAACCATCTGTTAATTTAAGATGTGATAATCCCATTTCTGCCATCATGGTTGGAATCACTTCTCCAGATAATCGGTCATGTTCTTTTTTTAAATCTTTGAGATTGTTTTCACTAATCTCCATTCTTTTATTTAAACCTTCTAACATTTGTATTTGATCTGCTAGAGATTGTATGTTTGCAGTTTTATCTACAAGGTCTTGTTGGTCTTTTTCAAAGTCAATACTACTCATCTAATTTTCCTTTCTCGTATAAATTTATTTCTATGGTATAATATTTTCTTTCTTGTTTATCCCATTTCAATAAGTTGTATTTGCCGTTTGTTATATCAGATACTATAGAACACGCGACACCTATTATTGCAGGATCACCTGTTAATAATAAATAATCTCTAGTTCTATAATTTGCTAATGCTTTTCTTAATTTAAAAATAAGTGGTCCTGGTGAAAAAATTATTTGTGAAAGTTCTGGTAATAAAAATTTAAACTTTCCATAATTTGCTGCACCCATAATATTTATTTTAGGACGACCTTCTGCAGTTCCTGGAATTTCTTGAATTACATAGACTGCTGGTGCTTCGTCATTTTTAATATCTCCGTACCTAATTACTTTTTCTTTCATGCTTGACAATATAGGTCTTGTTCATTATATTGTCAAGTAGAAAGAAGAAAACTATGAACTATAAATTTAAAACAAAACCATACAAGCATCAAATGACTGCTTTAGAAAAGTCATGGAACAGAGAAA
>WLWH01000890.1_pt1 | contig 22903 bp, 24 predicted proteins | sample 6712741 | NCBI WGS metagenome assembly WLWH01 (sample SAMN12718694, study PRJNA515312) | sponge metagenome | isolation source: marine sponge | host: Mycale hentscheli | place: New Zealand: South Island, Marlborough, Capsize Point | collected 2003-05-01
CTTCTTTTCAAATTAATATCTTGACTTAATTTATAAACATGAGCGAATGGTTACAATTTTTAGCCAAATGGCGTAAGTCACATCCTGATGTTAAGGGTAAAGAAGTAATGAAACGAGCAGCGGCTGAATATAAGAAAAAGAAAGGAACTAAAGGAGCGGTAAATGTTTCTCGAGTTAAGAAAGAAAAGAAAGAAGGTCGTGAAGGCGACACAGAAGATTTTTCGACCAAAAAGGGAACTCGACTAAAAACTGGTAAGCGAAAAGGTAAGGCTGCTTATGCTATGGATAAATCATAATCCTTTTTTTTCAAAATATTCTTTAATTTCTCTTAAGTCATCAATGGCTAATTTTTTTACAAATAATTTTAATTCTTTAGTTTCATTGTCTAAGTGGCAATCACTGGCACAATTACATGAAATTCTTTTTAGGAAACTGAATAACCCCATAATATAATATACTTATATAATATATTATGCCTTTTCAAGTTTTCAAAGATGGAGATAAATTCAAATTAAAAAATTTACATACTAATGTTATTGTAAATAAATCATTTAATACAAAAGATTCAGCTTTACAGGCTGGATTAAATTATATGGCGTATCGTGGTGAAAAGGGAGTGATAAAAGGAAATAAAATCTTACCTAATAGTAAGAATGCCTCCAAAAAAAATAAACCCAAAGTATATACCAAAAGGACTCTCAAAAAAAGATAAAGAAAAACAAATTAAATCAATTAAGGAAGGTAAAGACCGACCTAAGGTTGATTATAAAACCAAGAGAAGTTCTTGGGTAAAAAAATTTGAGGATAAATACAAAACCAAAATTACTGATAAATCTTTTATAACAAAAAATATTATTTCAAAAAAAGGTATGGACGAAATTCTTGATAAAGGTATGGCTGCTTATTATTCAGCAGGTTCAAGACCCAATGTATCAAAAGAACAATGGGCTTACGCAAGATTAGCCTCCGTAATAATGGGAGGGGCTGCGAGAAAAGTTGATAAAGATATTTGGAATAAATACAAAAAATAATATAATATTATCTTACATATTTATATATAATGAAAGAACTTAGCTCAGCATTTATGAAAAAACATTTAATTCTTTATAATAAATTAGTAAGAAAACAAACTTATAAAAATGTTTCCAAAATGAAAGCAAATCAAGTTAGAGAAATATTTAATAGAGATTTTAGAAAGATAACATCTGGAAAAGATGGGAAAGAATTTTATGCCCCAAGGAAATATGAGGTTGAGATAGAAGATGAAATTGATGGGCATAGTTTATTTAAATTATTATCTCACCCAAAGAAAAAGGAAGGAGTTCCATCTAAAATCAAAAAAAAACCAGAAACTAAAAAAGAAACTAAACCAGAACCTAAGAAAGAAACTAAACCAGAACCTAAGAAAGATTCAGTAACATTAAAAAAATTAGTAAGCACTGCGAGAAGTCATAAAAAAAATGGTATATCTCAAGCAGGGTTAAAAGATTTTTATAATAAGGTAATGGAATTTAAAAAAACAAATCCTTCAAAATTAGAAAGTCAAACAGCAGGTGTATTATATAATTATTTAATGAATAATATATTATTGGGTAAAAAAAGAATGCCTAAGAATTTAAACAACGCATTAAAAGAATTAAATTTTAAACCACTTTAAGTAATATATTAATTAAATCTCTTCATCAAACCAGTTGCTTAAAAACGAACGAAGATTATCTAATTGATTATAAACTGTATCATCGTCAAGAATTCCTTCATGTAATAATATTGCTGAAATTCTTATCCAACCATAAATACTTAAAATTGTTTTTTTATATTCTTCATTTTTTTCTTTAAGTTTTTCAACTTCTTTATCTTTTTCATCAAACTTTTTTTTCAAATCATCAACTAATTCTAAATATTCACCCTCTAACATATATAATTAAATTATTTATTTTCTCGAATTGTTGACTTATCAATTATAATTAAAACATCTTCTTTATTATATAAACAATGTGAACTTCTATGCTCAGTCCTGTCAGCCGTATTTCCTCCACTTCCATGTCTATGAATCGTTGGCTTCATAGTCTTATATTTCTTTTTATTATCTACTTGTCTTTTTCCTATTGTGCTACAAAAAGGGCATTCATAGTGAATATGAGTGTTATCAATTTTTTTTGCTATTACTTCAATCATTTTATACAATAAGTAAATATTTTTTCTTTAAATAAGTATTTTTACAGAAAAATAAAATAATAATTAATTATCTTTATTTATATTATAATGTCGTCAGCAAGTAGTCAATTTTATCAATCAGCAAAAGGTTCATTAGCGATGAGACTTAACAATGCCGAACAATTAGCCGAATCAAAAAAACAAGAGGGAGTTGGATTACAACAGCAAATTATGGCGTATAATGATGAGATGGAACACGCAAAAGCAAATCGAGACACAGCAATTTTTGGATTATCATTAGGTGGTTCAGGAGCATATAATTTAGCCTATAAAGCAGGTTCAGCTGTTGGAAAAAGATATTTATCAAGACAAACAGCAAGACTTCAAACAGCACTTGATGAATATAGAAAACAACAAGCCCCAACAGAGGAAGAACCCACACCAGAAGAACCAGCAGCAGAAGAAATAAGACCAGCAGATGAACCATTCCCTCAAGGTATAGACCCAATCGCACCACGAGAGGACTTTGAGGGATTTGGACGACAAGCAGGAACAGATATTGAAACACCTCAAATTAGAGTAACTGATGAACCTACAGGGGGAACAGTTGAGGATGCCTATGGAGAAACATTTGACCCCAAAACTTTAGATATGAGTGACCCATCAAATCCTAAACCATTTCCTCTAAATGAAACACCAAAGGAATTTCCACAATCTCAAGAAGTTGCGAGAGACGGTTATGGAAATGAATTTGACCCAAGATTAGTTGATACATCTTCATATAAAAATCCACAAGCAGTTCCAGAAGATAGGTTAGTTGGTGATACTATTGAAGAAGCGAGATTTGAAGATGAACCAATAACAAAACTACCACCAAGTTCTCAAGACCCAAGACAAGTAATAGGACAAGAAACAACAACTGAAGTTCAACCAGAAAGTTCATTTAAGGTTTTAGGTCAAGAACCAGACCCAACAATAAAAAGTATGGGAGATGATATTAGGACACAAGCAGCAGCACCAGCTGAAGAGTTAGGAGATGCTCAACAATCAAGACTTGCTCAAATAGTGGATTCTAATCCAATTCTTACTAAAGAACATGTTGGAACATTAAAACAAATGGGAGCTGATTTTGGAGAATTAAGCCCAGAAGAAATTGATACTGGAGCAAGAATGCTTATGGGTGATACTGCCGTTGAAGGAATCGCTTCTGCTTTAGGAACTGCTGGAAGTGTAATTGGAGCAGCCTTACCAGTTGTTGGTCTCGCAGGTGATATTGCTGGGATTTACTTTGCTGCGAAAGGTCTTCAGGATTCTAAAGATGCTGTGGTTCAAGAAATGGACGATAAAGCCAAAGCCGTTCAAGCACTTGCCGAGACAAATATTCCATTAAATGTTCCTAAAACAGGAGCATCTCCTGTGATGGATACAGCAGCTTTGAGACAAGGTGGAATCGAAAACTTTTAATAATTTTCTCTATTAATATATATAATGCCGAATAAACAACGATACACTAATAATGTCTCAAATCCATTGCTTAAGGTGATTAATGCTGATTCTCAACTCCAAGAAAATCCAACTTCAACCGATAGAAATTTGAATGTTCAGCTCTTTGGTGATGATTCAGGAACAACAAGAAAAGTTGCTGTAAATGCCTCTGGTCATATTCTTACGGATATTGAGCCTGACCCTGAAACAGGTTTAGCAACCGCAGCAAACCAAACAAATGGAAATCAAATAAGTAAAGTGATGGGAAGTGAAGATGGTTCAACTGGAGGAACTCAACGCCAAATTCATGTAGATGGGTCTGGTAATCTTCAAACAAATGTGGTCAATACTATTAACACATCTCCAGCAAACTCCGCCAACTCTCATATTACAGATGACCCAACAAATTCCTTCGCTGTTGGATTAAAAGGTAGAACAACAATAGGAACAGCAACCACAGAAACATTTTTAAAATGTGATAGCGACGGACATCTTCAAGTTGATGTGTTAAGTAGTCCAAGTTCTTCATCAACATTAATGAAGGCAAATGACGGCAACGATGGTTCAGGAACAGACCGCACCGTAAAATGTGATGGTAATGGAGCATTGATTGTAGATGCTTCAAAAGAGGGTGTGGTGTCCGCCGATGGAACAACAACCGCCTTACATACTATGATGTTGGGTAATAATTCAGGTAATTTAAGAACAATTAAATGTGATGCTAATGGTGTTGTATCTGTTGATAGTGAAACACTTTCAGGAACAGTTTATCAAGAAGGAGATGCTATTGGGGCAAGTGATACTGGTGTTCTTGTTATGGGTCGCAACGGAACGAATGCCGCAAAACCAATACATATTACGAATAATGGTGATGTTGAAGTTGAAATTGCTGATTTTGTTAAGGGACAAGCAACAAAAGCAAATAGTTTTCCAGTTGTTTTAGCAAGTGACCAAGATACATTAGCAGTTGAGCAAACTTACTCTTATGGAAGTGAACATACTATTATTAACGCACAAACTATTGCTGATGGTGATACTGTTACAAGTGGAGCATTTGAAATCCAAAGTGTAAAAAATATTCAAGCGATAATAAGTATGAGTGTTTCAGCTGGAGGTTCTACTAATTATGAAGTTGGATTTCAAGGTTCTCTTAATGGAAGTGACTTTTTTGAATTTCCTGATTCTTCACTTTTTGGAAGTGCTGATGCTATATTAAGCACTGAAAAATCAGGTATTGTTCCAGTAAGATATATGAAAATTAAAATTACAAACTCGCATGGTTCAGGTTCTCACACATTTACAGTTAAGGGTTCAGTATTAGGAGCAACTCTTGCGACACCATAAATTTATAATTTCTAAAAAAATATCTTTAGTAATTATATAATGGGACAAGCGATTTCAGCAATTGGAAAATTTTTAGAAGAGGGTAATGTGAGCGAACAAGGAACTGGGGGAACTGCTCCAGACCCTGACCAATATCCAGCAGACCCCATCTATTATAACAATTATCAAAAAAAACAAAAGGATGCTGATACCTATGATTCAACATTAGGAGTTTCAAGGTTTCAAGGGTCAGCACCGAGACATTTTTAACTTAATATCTAAAAATAATATCTTTGTTTAATTTATAAATATGTTTGCCGTAAAGGAATCAATGCCTGTTGTTAATTATTCTACCAAAATCATCAGTGACCAAGCTGGTTCAGTCTTTGACCCAACAAATAACTCTCGTATTCGAGTAAAAATTCCAGCCTCAACTTCTATGATTGACTTAAGGAATTCTTATCTTCAATTTGAAATGAAGGTTAACCCATCCACAAACGCAGGAACTTCTGCCGCTGCTGGAAATAATACTTTTGTAATGAAACTTGGAAATGAACAAGGTGTCGAACAAATTTTCCGTAACTTTAGGGCTTATCTCGATAACCGAGAAGTGGAAAATATTGCCCACATGAATATTCTTGAAAAATTCAAATCTGCGTATGCTGAAGATGTTTCACTCAAGGGATTAGATGCTCAATTTAATCATGGTGGATTTCCATCTCATAATCCTTCGTTCTTTGTAACCGATGGTGATATTACCGCAGGAACAATGACCATGAACCGTGTTCCAACTAAACAGGTATATCGACCTAAATGCTCTGGACTTTGGAATTATCCAAATGGAATTCCACTTCTGTTGACTGGAGGTATGGTTTGTGAGTGGGATTTGGAAGAATCAGCTCGTGTTCTTACCACTCGTGCTGAACGATTAAGTAATATTCAACTTGGTGATGAAGCACAAGGAAATGTAACTACATTTACTGTATCTTTAGTTAACGCAGCCGAGCCTCACTATGCTGGTTATGGATGGGGAGATACTGATGATAAAGTAAAACAGATTTGTCCTATTACTGTGGGCAATGTAGTTACTATTACATTCACAGATGACACCGGAGCAAAAAGTGAAGAGCGTGTTATCACTGGTGTAGCACAGGCAGGAGACGGAACTATAACTTTTGATGTCGCACAAGTAGCAGTTGGAGCAAATCCAGTTGCTGATTCTTTTAAGGCACAAGTTCATTTTGGTCGCACAGGAGTCGCAACTGAAGACACTTCCAAATATACTTACGAAATTAGCAAAGTTGAATTGGTTACTCGTGTTATAGAACTTCCACCACAATATCTCCAAGCAGCTCAGCGTCGTGTGAATGGTGAAGGATTTGCTATGGATATTCAGTGTTATACAAATTATGTAAATAATATTTTATCAAATGTTGGAACACAATCTATATTGATTCCAAATTATAATTCTCGTGTTAAATCTGTAATGTCGATTCCTATCAAAAACGCTCAAACTGATTATTTCTATAACCGAGAAGGTCAAATAGCAAATCTTAAAGACTATCAAGCAGTAATTGGTCAACGCCGTGAACCACAGAGACCAGTTTCAGTGGTAAATCAAACCACATCCAATAATCAATATCCACCTCAAGAGCATATTCATGAACTTACAAAAGCTCTTCAAGCATCTGGAAGTGATGTTAGAACATTAAGACATTTCCGTGAAAATTTTGCTATGAGCCGTTCTCTTTCCTATGACGGTTCAAGTGAATCACTTCAGGATAAAGGTTTCCGCTTTGAATTTAATCATAATTCAAATAATGTAGATGCTAAAATTTTATATTCTTATGTCTATGGATTTAAGAGAATTCAGGTCTCTGCCCAAAATGGCTTAGAGGTTCTAATGTAATTTTTTTTCTCTAATTTTATTTTCTCCATAATATTTATAAAATACTATGGACGATTCAAACAGTTTTATTCAAAAAAGATATTTATCTATTAATCCAGTAAACTCAGGTGAGGGAATCTATGGATATTCCGCAGGTCTTCCTCAACTCATTTTCAATTTAGGAAATTCAGGTCTGCTCCAAACAGATGAAGTTCGTCTTTCATTCAATTTGAGAATAGCAGCAAATGGGACAAATACCAATAATGTAGACCCAGCATTAAAAGTTGCTACTGGTTTCTATAATGGTGCTGAAAATGTAATTGATGAACTCGAACTTAGTTCAGTAAATTATGGTCATAGTTTAGAGCGAATTGATTATTATTCTCGTATGAATGCCTCAGTAAATTCAGCTCTCCACTCAAAATCTCAATATGACTCACACCTTAATCACGAGCAAGGTTCTTCAGGTATTGGTATCACAACCTCTCAACAGTTACAAGAAGAATTAGATAGTGATGCTCAGCATTTTGTTGTAAACGGCGAAGTTAATCATCAAGGAATTATTCAAAGAAACAATGTTGAAGGTCGTGAATGTTCAATGAGAATTGTTTGTGGTCTCTTGCTTTCAGCCCAAGAATTGTCTTTGGATGACTTAGGTGGTCTTCAAATAAGAATCAAACTTGCTCCAAATGAAGCAGTTCTTGGTGACCTTTCCCTCATTACAGGCGGAGGAGCTACAGACGCATCAGGTTTCCATTATGAAATCCATAATCCACGATTGATTGCTGGTTGTGTTCTTGAATCACCTCAACAGGTTTCTCAACGCATGGCTAATCCAACTCCATCTATGAATTTCCTTTCATACAGCAGTTTTTACGATAATATTGTTTCAACTGATTTCCAAGTATTACATAAGATTAATAATGCTGCTGTTATAAGTTCATTTACAAATTTCTGTGCGACAAAGAATTTATTAAATTATGCTCGACTCAGTGACGCTCAAATGAACCCAAACATTGAAGAATTGACTTTCCAAAAAGATGGAGCAAGAGTTCCACTTCAGTATGCTTTGCTTACTGACCAAGATACAGTATTAACTGATGATAATTCACAGCCAACCACATTTCCAGCAGTTCTCTATCATTACTTATCTGCTTGGGGTTCTCCAGCTGATAGACTTAAGAGTTCCGTTTCTCCAGTAGTTTCAAACCTTAACGCCACTCAAAATAGTTTTGGTGTATTTGGTGCTGGTTGTTCATACGATACTGAACATCAAGGAATTAATGGAAAGGTTGCTAATATGGGTTTCCAACTTAAATCTAAATTGCTTGACCCAGATAACCAAGCAGATAACACAGCTCAAACACCTTACTCAGCATTTAGTTATTACTTATGTAAAAACACTCTTGTTGTAAATCGCAATCAAGGTGTTGCTGTATTGAACTAATTTAAAGTAATTTTTTTTTCTTATTTTTTTTATCTCTCATATTATTATAATAATATGATGGACGCTCAAGATGAAGGTTACGCTATTGACGATTTACTTAAGGTAAGTATTTCAAAAGAATCTAATACAACTCGTGTTGAATCAGTTATTCAAGACGCTGATTCCTTTTCTTCAGTCGCTGGAGTTTCAGCAACTGCTCGATTCACTTTACCTGAAAAGGGACAACTTTTAGCTCCAAATGGTCGTCTTTTATTTAAGGCAACTTTTAGTGGATATGCTGCTGGAACAAATAGAATGCTTTCACCCCCTCGCTTTGGTGGGGCTCTTTCAATGATTCGTGAAGCACGACTTTTCTGCGGAAGTCTAATTGAAAGAAATACTTTAGCAGGTCATAAAATTAATATCGAGACAAATGCTCTTCCATACGATTCACAGAATGAAGTAATCGATGTATTACTTGGTGGTAATCATGGTTACACATTTGCTGCTGATGGAACAATTCAGCTCACAGATGATATTAATGATGGTTCAGCAGGAGCAAGAAGTCTCACTAACGATTCTTCAGCCACAGCAGAGTATTCAGTTCCAATTGATTCTCTTTTCAGTTGTCTTAAGGACATTATGATTCCAACATTTATGAAAAACCCAATTGTAATTGAAATTGATTTCGACACCACATTCGCAAACGGAGCAAATGATGTTGTTATTTCTTCTGGTGATGGAGCAGCAGCAGCAGCAAACTCTCTCGCAGTTGTTCGCCCTCGTCTCGATTTAGATTACATTGTAATGGATGAACCAAGTGTTGATGCTCTTAGAAATGTTGTAATGGGAAATCAAGGTCAAACTGTAGCATTTAGAAATAACACACTTGTTCAAAAAGTAATTCCAGCAACAGTAGACGCAACTCGACAAGAGCAAGACTTAGAAATTGGTCTCGCTGGAACACGAGTCATGAAACTTTTTGTAGAAAAACAGTTGAGTTATGATAATGCTTTACTCAAGGGAATGAGAAGTGATGGTTTATTGGCTGAAGAATTACAGCTTTTCATCAATAATCAAAACCTTTATGATAGAACTGTAGAAAGATTGAGTGATATGTATGTGTATTTAGGTCAGTCTGTTGGAACTTCATATAAAATTCTTAACGGTGCTTATGAGCTTGTTGGAGAACTTGGAGCAAATAATCTTATGACTAATGCTGTAAAACTTCCAGAAAAAGCAGGTGAAGAAAATGATTCTAATATTGTTCAAGCAAATCTTCAAGGTCGTATGAGATGGTTGGGTGTAAATCTTGGTCAAAGCCGTGTTGAAGGTCGTGATAATCCAATGAATTCTCTTAAGATTGGTCAAAGTCCAATTGTAATTCGATTGAACCGAACAATTCCAGCTGGTGGTGTAAAAACTGCTCGTGGTGAAACCAATAACGCTGATTCTAAGGCAGCTTGTAATGTTAATGTTTTCGCCGAAACAGTTAAAATGATGACCCTTGCTAATGGTGAAATTTCTATTTCAAACGCATAATTAAGGGGAAATGCCCCTTATCAACCCCATTTTTTTTGTCTAAACTTTTTTCTAAAAAGTTTTTTTTTATAAAAAGTTTTTTTTTATTTAAGGAAAAAATTGAATTAATTAATCTCCGTAAATCTACTTAAAAAAATATCTCACATTAATATATAACACATTATTAATATGAGCGTCCTTCAATCTGTATTTGAGAGATTTTTAGCCGACCCAAAACGAAAAACAAAAAACATCATGCGTGGTGGAGTATACACAAAAGAATTTTTGAAATTCAATAGAAGATATATTAAGGAAGGTTTAGAGACCGAATACGCAGAAAAAGATAAAGTCTATAATCCAAAGACTAAGAGATTTGTAAATAAGTTAACAAAAACAGGTAGAGTCAAACAAATGTATAAACCAGATAAATTAGTTGGTTCAGTGATTAAACAGAAATCTTTAGGAAGAGAATTCTATTTTCCAGCTGATGATGAAGAACTTAATAGTAATGAGCTACTTTACACAATTATAAGAGATAACCCCAGTCTTCGAGGTAAATATCGAATTGTTATTAAGAGAGATGGGAATGTCGTCCATGATTCTAACTATGATATTCCAAACGCTATTTCTAAATGGTGGAATCAATTAGTAAGACAATCATTTCAAGTCAGCAGTGGATATATGATTTGGAATCACGGAAGCGATGATTTAGGTAATGAATTTACAGATATTTCAAAACCAGTAAATATTATTTTTACAAAAGAAACAAAATTAGCTCAAAAGGTTATCAGTCAAACATTTAGACAATCAGTTAATAATAGATGCTTTTTCAATCCTATTGAGAATTGGATTAATGATAAAATTGAAACTGTAGAAAGCAAAAGTTCAAAAAACAAATATGAAGAAATGAAAAACAAAATCTTTGGTAAGCAATTGAAAAGTGGTTGGAAAGCTGGATATATTGAAGAATTTCCAGACGGAATGCCTCAGGATAAAATCCAAGAATTTTGTAGTTACGCAACAGTTGGTGTTAAAATTTATCAACCATTTCAATCAAAACCTTTTATTCATGTAAAACCAGAGAAAGCAGAACCAAGAAAAACTTTCACTTATGTAAATACAAAACTAAACCATATTGATGGTGTGCCGCTTCAAGCATCAAATAAAAATTGTTGGGAGACTGTTTATACTGATGATATTAATTATGAAGTTGCTTCAAGGAAAGAATTAGTTAAATTTTGGAAAGAATGTAATGAAAAGAATATTCCAGTCATTTACAATAAGGATGTTTATGGTATCAATATGATAAAAACAATGGAGGAAGGTTACAAACTTAACAATGAATATGATGATTTAGTTAATAGATTTCATATAGATAATGATTTATACAATTGTCGTTTGAATGTATCCGCTGAACCAGAGCTTTTTAACTTTATCAATAAAGGAACTCATTTCAATGGAACAATTGATTTTTGCGAGATTGATAATGAAACAAAGGATTTCACTGGAATTGAGCATATTGATATGACTTCTGCTTATCTTCAATATAAACTTAATGAATATTATAAAGGATTTGCTTTAAAAATTACAGATTTTAGACCAATGGATAATATAGAACATAATGGTTTTTACTTGATTACTCAAATCAATGATGATAATGTTAAAGAAGCGGACAGACAACTTATTACAGATTTAGGTTGGTTTTATGAAGATAACATTTATACACAACCAGAACTAAAAATGTTTCAAGATTTAGGTTATAAATTCAAAGTAATTTATGGAGCGATTGCTATAAATAATCATGATATAGATATGTTGGGTTATAAAGCAGAAGAAAGAACTTTGCTTGATAAGATTGCTATTATTGGTGATGATAAGAAGATACCAGCTTATTGTAAAATGGTAGGAAGTTGGGCTTCATGTCGAGATACTAAAAGTTTCTTTATGAATTGTGATTCAAAGTTCGCCAGAACCTTTTCTCAAAATAATTTTAATGTTTATTACAATGAAGGTGAAACAAGAATCGAAACACCAAAAGAGGCAACATATTCAATGGTTCATTTAGCTGCTCAAATAACAGCATTTCAAAGAATGATTATGTTAGACCAATTGAGAAAATTAGACCAAGATAAAATCATGCGAGTTTGTTGTGATGGTATTTATTATAAAAAACATGAATGTGAAATAATCAAACCATTTCGACCAAAAAAAGATATGACTTTCAGGAATAAGGAATGTGAACATTATTTATCGAATGTATCTAAAAATCAAACTGAACCTCTTTCACTCAATTGGAATACTTCTAAAAAAGTTTATAAAAACAATACATATTTGATTGGAGCTGGTGGAACTGGAAAAACTTACACATTAGGAACGGATAAAGGTTTGATAAATGTTTTATATATTGCTCCAAGTTGGGAATTAGCAACGGACGCAAAAAAGAAATTTCCTCACTGGGAGTGTAATGTAAAAGAAAGATTATTTAATAAAAATCATATTGCTCGAGGCATTTTCAGGAGATATAATAATATTATTATTGATGAATGTTCAATGTGGTGGAAAAATGAAAAAAGACATGTTTGTGAAAATAAAAGATTTGATACAAGGATATTTTGGGTTGGTGATATTGATTGTCAGCTTCCACCATTTAGACCTCAACAAATGTGGAACAAAATCAAAAAACAAAATAAAGGACAAATTCCATTTGAATATAAACAACAAATTGACCTTCCTAATCCAAAAATGAAAAAAGCTGAAGTTATTGAATTCACAAAAGTTTATAGATTCAAAGAAGGTGATAAATTACATGAAATATGTGAAGGTATGAGAGAATTAATTACTCTAAATCCTGAGACAATGATGAAAACATTAAAAGAGGTTTTTCCAAATGATATCAAATTTATTGATGATGAAGAATTAAAAAAGGTTTATAAAAGAAAAGATACTATTATAGCTTCACAACATTGTATAAATGATAAATATACTGAAATGTTCAAAGACTTGAAAAAATACAAAGTAAAAGAAATTGGAGAAATAAAAGGAGAAAAAGTTTTCAATGGAACTATTTTGTTCGATAAACCACCTAAGGGAATAAAAAATGAATTAAGACATGGATTCACAATTCATTCTTTTCAAGGTAAAACTGTTAAGAATGGTAAATTATATATTCATAGTAAATTGAGTTCAAGTAAAATGATTTATACAGCCATGAGCCGAGCCACAAGTATTTCTCAAATAGTATTTATAGAAGGATAGTGCCTATCCTTTCAAACCTACGCTAAGGGGCAATGCCCCTTTTAAACCCCATTTTGTTTTACTTTTTTCAAAAGTATTTTTGATTAATCTTTTTTTAAAAGATTTTCTTTATCTAACTTTTTACTAAATCCAAGTGGTAATTGATAATCATCACTGTATCCGCCGTCATCACTATACTTTTTCCACATAAATTCAGCATCACAAGCACCCCATTTATAACAATTATTTTTCACAGCATCAACAACCATAGCGTGATAAGGTTTATGTGTCGCATAATCATACATCATTTTTAAATGCTTTTTATCTGTTAAATAACTTAACTCTTCAAATAATTTATCTTGTTCTCCAGCATTTGGAATTCTCAATATAAACATATTAGTATAACAATTTCTCACAACTGGTGGAATAACTGTTATTTTGTGTATTAAAAATATAATACTTATCATCAAGTGTCTATGAATGGAACACAATTTATTTACTAATGATGCTTGTTTATAATTAGAATCTGCCGTAATATCATCCAAAATAAGAAGCATGTGTCGTCTTTCTTTTTTTGGAATATTTGATTGAAAATCCATTAATCCCTGAATTACATCATCATCGTATTTATCATAAGTTTGCGTGGCTTTTTTAGCCAAAAATCTTCCAGTGGAATCATGACCTAAGGTTGGAGATATTAAAATTATATCTTCAAATACAGGTTGTTCTTTTTTTCTATCACCATAAAAGTCGCTTCTTAGCACTAAATTTGATAAAATTGTTGATTTTGATGAACCTCTCGAGCCAAGAAGCACCATAATAAAACTTGGTTTTGGTAATGGGTCAGGAAATTCTCTTTTTATTTTGTAAACATCATCATCGTCTTGAACTGGTAAAAATGCGGACATAATACTATAATAATATGAGAGATTATTTTTCGTCTTTTTTCATGCTTCGAGTTTTTATTTTTTCTTTAAGTTGGTCTTCTTCTTTTTTTAATTCATAATTTACTTTTCTTTCTTGTTGTTCTTCATTTCGAACCAAAACATTTTCAAGGATTGATTTTACTTTATCTTTACCATAAAGAACAACCATTCGCTGGACTCTTTTACATTCTGGGCAAAAATTGCTAATTAAGCAAAATTCTTCTCTACATAAAACACAATACATATAATATAAAGCAAGATAATTAATAGTGATTTTTTTTTATCCACATATATTATAATAATGTTATTTAATGTTTATCATAACGGCACTTCAGCGACAGATTTTCACATCGATTTAACGGAAAATGCTATTGTTCGACCTAATTCAGTGGCTCGACTTTTAAAAGCTTTTATACCTCATGCTAAAAAAGTTACTATCAATAATACAAAAATTTGTGATTTGATTGTAAATGATAGAAATAATAATGCTATACCCATCAATATTCCTGCGACTGGTGATATAGATTTATCAACTTTAGCAGACCAAATCACTACAGCTATTAACGATGCTATGACTGGATTAAATTCCAATATTCAAGGAGCGGCAGCTTACGATAGAACTATGGGTAGTGCTGCTGGTTGTTTCAATATTACTGTAAATGCTATGAGCAGATATTTTACTGAGATTGAAGATGTTAATTGGGCTATTACTCCTTATAATGCTGCTACATATATTTTAGAACAAGATGTTAATGGTGTTACTTCAAATGTAACTTATTCGAAATTAAATTCAAATAAACTTAATGTAGATTTCACGGCTGCTGGAGGACAAACAGAATCATTTGCTCAATGTGGAGTAGCAGATTCACAAATCAATCTTACTCATTTTGCTAAAAATATTTATGATAATTTAACCTTTCCACCAAGTCAATTGACTGAATTTGGAACAGTTCAATTTAAGATTGGAGCGGATATATCTACTAATTCACTTTTGTTTGGAACAACTGATAGCTTACAGGGAAATATTGTAGAAAGACAACCCAATGAAGATGTAGGATTTTTAGATAAATTGAATAATCTTCAAGCTGCTATGTTTATTCCTTTCACAGCCTTTCCAGCTGGTTCTGCTAAAAATTCAAGTGCTAATGCTTATTTAGCAAGTGGTCTTTATATTTGGGAAAAGCAAGACAACGGAGATATGGCTTTAGTTGTTGATGATGATAATTTTGCGGTGGCGGCTGGTGATGAATTTGCTTTGACCACAGCAAACGGTCATCATTATTCTTATCATGTAAAAAGAAATGGAAGTGATTTTTGGGAACTAATCGATGTTATTGATGGGCGTTCTCGTGTATTAACTGCTCAAGATGCTTCACTTTTTCCAGCATTTTCTATATTTGGAAAAACTGCCAATGACCAAGATATTTTACAACTTGTAGGAGGTTCATTAAATAATGGAGAAATTGCGGACTATGGTCAATATATTCAAATGAGTTTGACTCAATCGTTTGCTACTGATATGGGCTATCAACAATTAACTTATACTGATGAGGATACATTAGCTTCAATTGATGCTCCAAATCAACAAGATATAACAATTGTTCAAACCACTGATGATACGCCATTTGTAAATATTAATATTACTAATTTACCACTTAAAGCTATGGTGAATAATAATGTTGACCGTGAAGGATTATCAACAGCACCCACTTTGGGAACTGTATCACGATTTGATAGAGATGGGTCATTTAAGACTATGGAGAGTTTATACATGGATTATCCAGTTCACTCAGTTCCACTTCATAACGCCAACGAAATATATCTATCACAATTAAAATTCCAAATAAGAGATTCAAATGGAAAAATACCAACAGATTTAACAACACCTTTGGGAATTTGTTTTGAAATTACGGACACACGATAAACTTTTAAAAACCATGGGTATGCTTCGCAAAAAAGTTTCAACAAAACCATAGGTAGGCATTCGCCAAAAAAGGGTTTATAAGGGAATTTCCCTTAAAAAAAATCTCACATATATGTATAATATGCCTCTACCAGATTTAACTAAAGAGATGAATGAAATTGAAGCAGAAAATAATGCTCCTGTGAGAGAAAATATAGAGATGTCTGTAGAACCTGTGGAAGAAAAACTCACAGAAGAAGAAATATTTAAGAAACAGAAAAGAGAAAAATTATTGAAGACTTTAGAGAAAGCTCGACAGAAATCTGCGGAAGTGAGAAAACAGAGAAAAGCAGAAAAACAAGCAAATAAAAAACCTCGTGGAAGACCAAAGAAAGCAGATTTAGAAGAAAAAGTTGAGGAATTAGATGATGGAACAAAGGTTCGTTATGCTGTTACACCTGAACCAGAACCTCAGCCAGAACCCACCAGACCTGAGCCTCAACCTGAACCTGTAAGACAATTTGATATTGATTATGATAGAATTATAAATGGTGTTCATGAGAAATATATGTCGTCAAAAGAACTTAGAAGAAAACAAAAAGAAGAAACGGCTTTAAAAAAAGAACAAGAACGGAGACAAATACAAGCACAAAAAGAATATGAAACTAAAATTAGAAATGATGAAAGAAATCGAATTCAAGCAGAAGTAATGAAAAGAAAAAATAATGAAGTAATGAAACAAAAAACAAAAGATTATTATTCAAAACTCCCTCCAAGAAATTTAGCCACTGGTTCAAAATGGGATGATTTATTTAATTAGATACTTTTTAGAAAAAAGTAAAACAAAAAAGCGTAGGTTTATAAGGATAGGCACTATCCTTAGCAGCATTTTTTTCTTGTCATATACCCTAAGCAAAAAACAAATATAGAACACGCAAACATAGCATAAAATAAAGGAGCATTTGCTGGAACTTCAATCATATTAATATATTAATATATATTAAAATGAAAGTTGTAATTAAGAAGTCAAGCAACCCAAAAAAGAAATATATGGCTATTTTTTATGATGGTGATAAAAAGAAAAAAACAACCCATTTTGGAAGTGCTGGGATGAGTGATTTTACCATTCATAAAGATGAATCAAGAAAAAAAAGATATTTAGATAGACACCGTAAAAGAGAGAATTGGAATGCTCCAATGACTGCTGGGGCATTAAGTCGTTGGATTCTCTGGAACAAACCAACCTTTTCAGCTTCTGTAGCAGATTATAAAAAAAAATTTAATCTAAAGTAATAGTATAATGTATGGTCAAGAAAAAGTAAATGTTGAGTGTGCTGACCCAATGGGTTATAAACATACAAATAAAAGAAGAATCTATGGTGATATACCAAAAGAATATCAAAAAACAAAATATAAACCTTTAAAAGTAAAACCACCACCTAAACTTGATGAGAAAAAAATATTTACTTTTACTCAAAAGAAATAATTACTTCCTTTCTTATAATTTTAAATTGTGGTTCTTGAGATTTTGGAGTATAAATTCCTTTTTTATATCTTTCTTTATTTTCGAGATAATAATTTCTCATGTATAACCTTCGAGCTTTTATCTTTTCGCTTTCTTCCATTAATATATTCAAATATTTTTTAAGTCAAAAAAAAATACTTAAGTAATTATACATACATAAAAATATCTCACTATATATATATAACCAATATGTGGAAGCTCATTGTAAAACATCCATTATGCGACGAAATTTTATGCGAGATTGAAGGCAAAAGTCTTCAAAAATTAACTCAATTATTACAAGAAAAATATCCTAATAATTTTATTACTTATAATAAATTAGATAATATCAAATGTGGAAGAAATAATTCTTTACCTTTTTTAAGTCTTGAGCGAATTTGATTTCGTAATTTCAAGATATAAATACTCTAATCTCTTCATCGAGATTTCATCTACTTTTTTTACATAATTTTCTCTGCTCATTCGAAAACAAGCTGAACAAACTTGTCCTAAATAATCTAACTCATATTTACTTTGTCTTAACTTTTTTAGACACAAAAAACAATTCATATTATAATATTATTATATATTATATTATGTCTTACTCACACAGAGGAACACCAAGCACAAGAATAACAGATAATCCACAACCTCCACCAGTTCAAGGTATTCCTGAAACTATTTTAATTGAATGTAATAGAGCCAATGCTCCGTCATTAGATAATGGTTTAAACAGTGACCCATCATCATGGACAAACAACTTTTCTGGTGGAATCCAAATTAAAAAAGGGGATTCTATTTCAATAAATTCTGCGACATTAAATTCTATTGGTGTTGGTGATTTAATTAATTTTACTTTAGATAATGAAAATGGAACACAAGATAATAAAGCAACATGGATTCATTCATTTTATGTAGTTAATGATGGTAAAAATAATAAAAGAGAATCATGCTGTATGGATGGTTCAACAAATGGAGCATTAGGAGAATTTCGATTTGATACCACCAATAATGATTGTGATTTATATCGATGGACAAATACAGGTGCTGAGACAATTCCAGCAACAAGAGAGGTATCATATTATCAAGATAAATTTATGCCTTTACGAGTTAATAATACTGACCCACAAGTCAACCCTCAGGATGAGGTAATAGATATAGCAAGTCAAACAATGGGTATAGTTATTTATACTGATAATTATGATGACTCATTTGGAGCAGTCGCTGGAAAGTATACTTATTTTTCGGTAAATGCTTTAAATGCTGATGGAAGTGTGGGAGCAATTCAAGATGTTATGACTAAAAATATTTTTCAAAGAGGTCGTAATTACGCCATGACCCCTGTTAATGTTGATGGATTGAATAATCCAGCTCAACTCAATGACGCAAGTATGAAGGCGATATTTACTGTTCTTGAGGTTGTGAATAATGTTGGAAGTGCTGTTATAAATGCTCCAGATGGTGTTTATGTTCGATGTTGTTCAATGACTCCTTTAATTCTTAGTGATATTAATGAAAGACAAGCAGCCCAAACAAAATCAGTTAATTTTATACCATTATGTGGAACAGCAAATTTTAGTGATTCTTATGGTTATTGTCCAGTATTTTATAACTGGGAAGACCAATTATTTAATTACAATGATGATGTATATTTAATTAACTATGAATTATTAGACCCAAATACTCGAGGTAACAAATCAGTTCAAGGAATTCAAACTGGGGGAGCTGGAGTAGCAAAAGGAAAAGTAACAACATCAAATGTTTCAATATATAATATTGATTTATTAGGATTACCAAGTGGAGCTGATGGTGATGTTTTTCCAGTTCAAGGTTATGGTTTAGGTCAGTTTAAGTTTCGATTACAAAATCTTACTGTTGATGATATAGCTGGTTTTGTAGGAATAAACAATGGTTATAAACAATTTGGTGTAAGGATTTATACTGCTCAAGGATATAAATATGGTTTCTTTTATTTGGGAACAAGTGATGATACTTCAACAGTAACTAATAAAAATACTATAAATGTTACGAGCGATGCTGGTATTCCAGTATATTTTAATATAGATGGTTTTCAAGAACTCGATGGCGTGAATAGCATTTTAGTAAAAGATGAATATGTTCCAACTCCAGTTGAAAGTGAAAATAATCCTCATCAAATATTGATGATTGGAAAATTGATTGAGGCAATAAATGTAAGGTATTACAATACATTGAAACAAACTTTCGTAGGAAATTTTACTGGTAATAAAAATTTAAGAGATGCTGGTGCTATTAATAAAGAAGCGTATTGGGTAAAACAACCATTTGTTAATCAAACATTATTATTAGATAATGATACTTCCGTATTTAATCCAGTTCATATTGATGGATATACAGGAGGAACGATGAGAAACTTCAATTTTTTTATTGCTGATGATGTAACACTCACTCCGCAATTTGTTGAAACATTTCAATATGTTAAACATTATGAACATTTTTCTTTTGAAATAGATTCTCAATGGAACTCTCCACCAGATATTGCTACCAAATTAACAGACCAAACTCATGTGATTGATAATGCTCGTGCCGCTGATGGAAGTATAATTAATGATTCTGCTGGTAAAGGTATACCTCATAATAGATTATGTATTCCAGTATGGACAACTTCAAATGCGACGGAAGGAGATTTGGTAACAAATGCTAATTTAGTTGAGGGGTCTTTCAAATTAGAGGATGTTTATACAAATGTAAAACGAACACCACCATTTGAACATAACAATCAAGCACCAGCAGATTTTAGCGGTGATGTAGATATATTTTTTAGAACTTTAAATACCTCAATAAATTATCCTTCACCTTTTACTAATGACGCATCAACCAATCCACCGTATAATACTCTTACAACTGATATGGGATGCGATTTCAATCAAGGAAATGCTTTGATGGGAAATGCTAATTATGTAAGAACAGCCAAAACATTTGTTAGAGATTTATCAACTGGAAATGTTACACAAGCAGGGTTTCCAATTACTTATATTCCAAACCAAACCGCTTTTGTTTCTCAAATGGCTGGAGCAAATGATATAAGTTTTGGATGGAATGATAACATTTCAAGGTTTTCAATTGGAGACCTTCATGTTGGTATCTTTTCTATTTTTGATGTGGATGAAAGCCAAGGCGGAGAAGATGAAGTTAAAATCTATGTTCCTGCTGTTCCATATAAAAAAAATCAAACTCGTGCTGGAGGTGTTTATGTTCAAAATTGGTATAGTCTTAAACCATCTATTGGAATGGGTCTCCAGCAAATAATTGAAGATTTGAATTTAGATGTTGATTTCGAATTTTATAATGGAACTTTCGATGAAATAGACCAATGGTTTTTGACTGCGAATAACAGAGATGTTATAGGTGAAAGATTTTGGAATAAATTAGGATATAGTGAAAATCAAGTAGGAGTTACAGGTTCTTTAGTTAATGTTTCAACAAATAATGAATTAGATACGGCAACAGCAATTGCTTCAACTGCTGAACCAGCAGCAAATAGACCTGCTTATACTCAGCTTGGTAATTTCGCCAGAACAGATTCTGGAGATTCCACCGCCTCAAAGGCAGGATATGAATTTAGTTCTCTTGGTAATTTGAATCAAAATAATCATTCGATAGGAATGTCTGGTGTTCAAAACACTGAAGGTTCTCCAGTCGTTTTTGTTCCACATATTTCTTCGGCAGATGGATTCACTGTGGAGGAATTTGGGAAATCAACAGGAGTTCCAAATAATTATATTGATAGTGAGGCTCAATATAACCCAGATAGAGAAATGAATACTTATTATACAATTTCAACTCAAAGCGATATGTCTACCAGTTTAGATGCTGAAAATTTACCAGTAAAAACTAAATTTAGTTATTTCTATATTTTAACTAATTTAGTTGAAACCAATTTTTATTCAAGTAAATTTGGTGGAGCTCCAATCAATTGTATTGGAACAATAAATAAATTGAATAGTGATAATGATTTCTATTTTAGTTATTCATCACCTCAAAGAGTTTATGCGACAAAGGATAGAGTTTTAACATCTATAACAACAACCATAAGAAATACTGATTTTAGTAGCCCAGCTTTAATAAGTGATTTTAGTTCGGTTATATATCAAATTGATAGATTCAATCCTCAACCTGAAACCATACCACCTCCTATTTTTGCTCAGCAAGAAGAATTCTTTAATCGATTAAATATTTTAGTTAATTCAGTCATAGCAGAACAAAAAATGAAACCAACTGACCAATTGGTAAATGAAGTGATAGAGGATTTATATATAGGAGATGTTCCAACAGAAGACACTGAAGAAATTACAACTGATATTGATAATATTCTTGAAAGAATGAGAATGCTAAGAGGTGAACAAGAAGTAGAAGCACGAGCCGCACCAGCACCAGCAGCGAAAGAAGCACTTCCAGACAGTGGTGTTCCAGCTACAGACAGTTTTATTCCAAGTGATGTTCCAAGCGACCTATCAGGGATACCATTATTTCAACAATGGGAACAAATGGAGATGGGTGGAAGAAGAGATGAAGAACCTGACTTAGCGGCTTTATATAATGAATTTTTAACATCAAGACCTTCTAATTTAAGAATAACTAAAAAAGAATTTGTTAGTTTTTTAGAACTAAAGAATATAGAACCTGATGTAATTACATTAGCTGTGAAAAACTTAAAATCATTACAAGACGCAAGTGAAGGTTTAAGACAACAGGAAAGAGCAGGAAGAGTAAATCCAGAGTTAGCGTCAAGATATAGAAGGGGTGGTGCTGATTTAAGACGAAGAGAATTTGAAGGCAGAGAAAGACCACCACCTGCTTATGTTGTCCCTCCATCTTTTGAGGAAGAAGGTGAAGACCCAGAAGAGGAATGAAACTCTGGATGTAAATATTCTTTTGGAACTTCATCTTTTTCAATTAGTCCATCTCTTAGAAGATATCGATAAAATCTCATTTTTCCTATTCTTGTATCAGGTGACCAATAACATTTTTTAAACCATCTTTTTATTTTACTTGCGGCTCTTATTTGTCGTTTCGTATAAGAACAAATACTATATATTCTCATATCCATAATCGCATATTGTAGAGAACCTGAATTTATAAAACATTCTCTACAATATGTATTAATACCAAATTCTTTTGGTGCGTCAATAAACCATAATTTATCTATTTTGTATTCATCTGCTAATTTTTCCAAATACTCAAAATTCCAATTTCCTATTTCTATTTTTTCTCTCGTTTGTAATTGATATATATATGGATAACTTATTGCTAAGTAAGGTTTTCTCATAATTTCGCTCCAATCCGTCTTTTCAGTGAGATGACCATAAAACCCAACAACTCCTCCATTTTCATTTTTATATACTCCAAATGAATTTGAAAACCAAGGAAATTTTGGTGAGGTGTTATGCTCAGCATAAAATTTAAAATACTTATTACAGCATCGGCATTTCGTCTTTGCGTTGCGTGGAAATGGTTTCGACATGGTGCGAGAAGTGATAATTATTTTTCTATTTTTTCC
>WLWH01000892.1_pt1 | contig 22897 bp, 29 predicted proteins | sample 6712741 | NCBI WGS metagenome assembly WLWH01 (sample SAMN12718694, study PRJNA515312) | sponge metagenome | isolation source: marine sponge | host: Mycale hentscheli | place: New Zealand: South Island, Marlborough, Capsize Point | collected 2003-05-01
GAAAAATATTATTTAAACAGTCAATTATGAGTAAAGAGTTTAACGAATGGATGGCGAGTATAGGAAATATATACTACGCTAATAACAAGCTAATGTCACAAGCATACGATAAAATAGAACAATATGAAAAAGTATAATGTACAGAATTATATAAGATATAAAGAAGATCTTAAAAAGTCTATGCCTCCTGAGAAGTTTTACGACTATTACAAGCGAGATGAACTTATTGTTAAGTTTTTACCTCTTGTAGAAAATCTAGCTCGTAAATTCTCAACAACACAACAAGCTTCAGGTGTTTTAAGTATTAATGATTTAATACAAATAGGTTCTGAAGCTTTAATAAAAGCTGTAGATAAATTAGACTGGGAAAAACTAATTGACTCAGAAGACATTGAAAAAACGTTAAAGTCATTCTTTGCAAAACGAATAAAAGGACATATTAGACGACGTGTAGACATGGCTAGAGGAGGTATACGTATACCAGAGCATAAACTAAATGAAATACGTAAAAACCCTAAGGACAAAAAAATGGTTGCTATGTTTTTCAATAGCATGTTTTTAAGCATTGATGCGCAGGTTACTGATGACGATGAAGAAAACATGATGTATCAAATAGCTGATAAATCAGAGCCATATAACATACAAATACTTAATGTTTATTTAAAAGGTTTAATGAAAAAACATTTAACAGATATTGAGTATGAGGTATTAAGATTATCTTATGGCTTAGACTGTGAAAAGCATTCAGCTAATTATATAGCAGGCAAATTAGGCATAAGAGGAACGTCTGCTCACGTGCGTGTTTCTGAGCTAAAAAAGCAAGCTGTAGAAAAATTAATAGACAACGTTGACCACTCGCAAGTGCTTGACTTTGTGTAAGTTAAGTATGTAAAACAATAAAATTATGTGTAATTATATTAATATACCAAAACAATAAACCATATGACCATAAACGAAAAACTGGCTACTGTCCAGACAAAGTTTAAATCGAAAAAAAGTAGGTTTAACTCATTCGGCAAATATTACTTCAGATCAGCCGAAGACATTCTCGAAGCAACAAAACCCTTTCTATTAGAGTTAGGAGTATCAGTAACAATTGATGAGCAACTTGTTGAAGCTCACGGTCTACCTATCATTGCATCTACTGCAACAATAAGTGACGGTAAGGAATCAATAAGCGCATCAGCTCTTGTAGGGGTTGATCTAAACCAGAAAGGTATGCAAGTACCTCAACAGTTTGGATCTGCGTCGAGCTATGGTAAGAAGTATGCATTAGGTAATTTATTCCTAATAGACGACACGCAAGACTCAGATGCGTCAAACAACCACGGCAAAGCGCCAAAAGCTAAAACTAAAAGTACCATAACCTCAAAAAAAGATCCAGCATATGAAAAAGCGGTTCAATATATAGCAGCAGGTGGTAAAATAGAAGCTATTAAAGCAAAATACAATCTTTCTACAGAAGTAGAAGGTATGTTAAATACTCTATAATGAAAGAAGTATTAAAAAAGTTAGAAAATGATGAACATTATTATGGTGAATTTGGAAAACAATACCTTAGTAATTCTGATATTTCTACATTACTTACAAACCCTTTAGCTTTAGGAAAGCAGCAAGCACCACGCCCTGCTTTCTTAGTTGGTGGTTATTTCCACACGGCTATACTAGAACCTGATAAACTTAAAAAGTATAAAATTATCGATGCTAGTACTAGAAATACTAAAGCATATAAGGAGATGTCTGGTGGTGAATTATGTCTACTACAACACGAAGTTGATCAAATCGATCTAATGACAGACAAAGTCTTAGCTAATGATGTATGCAAAGATTTGATACGTGGTATAAATGTAGACTATGAAAAACCAGGTATTACAGAGCTTGAAGGTTTAAACTGGAAAGGTAAAGCTGATATTGTTAATCACGATGAAAACCTTATTATTGATCTAAAGACTACTGCAGATCTTAATAAATTTCGTTGGTCAGCTTCTAAGTACAACTACGACAGTCAGGCTTATATTTACAGCAAGTTATTTGGCTATGAATTTGTTTTTATAGTTATTGACAAAACCACTCATCAAATAGGCATATTCGACTGCTCGCCTGAGTTTTATGAACGTGGTAAAGACAAAGTACAAAGAGCAGCAGAACAGTATAAATTATTTTATCAATCAGAGGATTTTGATCCTCAACAATTTTTTATTAATCAAACATTATAACAATGGCAAGAAGAAAAACCACAACACCAAGAACCAAAGTATGCAGTGTAACAGGATTAGAAACTAACGTAGATAATTTCTACGCTAATCAAAACCATGTTAAAGCCGTAGACAACTTAAGGCGGAATAGCGGCGCGACTAAAGAACAGTTGCAAAGAATGTTTAATCAGATAAATCAATACGTATAATGGCAAGTATTATTAAAGCAAGTATTAATCTAAATAACATTGATAAGTCAAAAATTATCGATGGCAAAAAAGGTAAATACTTACCTATAACAATTACTCTTAACGATGAACCAGATCAGTTTGGAAATCAAGGGCCTATTGTTGTAGCTCAATCAAAAGAAGAACGTGAAGCTAAAACAGCTAAAACTTATTTAGGTAACGTTCAAGTAGTATGGACTAACGGCGATAATGTAGCCGCAGCTCCAAGACAAGACCAACCTCAACAAGCAGGAACGGTACAACCAGACCTTAACACTGATTTACCATTTTAATTAAATTAAATGCAGACAACAGAGATCAATGGATTTTTGATTGACGAATTCAATCAACATAAGCTAGAAGAGGGTAAAAAACAGGGTGTATGCCCTCTTTGCTCTACTGATAGAAAACCCAAAAATCAAAAGGCAAAATGTGCGTCTTATGATTGGGAACGGGGTCTCGGTACTTGTCATAACTGTAATTCAACTTTTCAATTGCATACGTATAAACGTAAAGGTGAAACTGTTAAGGTATATGAAAGACCCAAACAAGAGGTCATCAAACCGCCTGACAGTAAAGTTGTTGAATGGTTTAAATCAAGAGGTATATCTCAGTCAACTCTTACCGATCTTAGGGTCGGTGAGGGTTCTGAATATATGCCACAAACCGGTAAACCCGAGAACACGATAAAGTTCAATTATTTTATGGGTGGTGATTTAATTAATATTAAATACCGCGATGGAAGAAAGAACTTTAAATTGTATAAAGGTGCTGAAAAAGTATTTTACAATATTGATAGCATTATTGGTTATGAGTATTGTGTTATAGTTGAAGGCGAAATGGACGTGCTAGCTTTACACGAGGCTGGTATTACAAATGCTATATCAGTTCCAAACGGAGCTACGTTAAATACAAACAACTTAGAATACTTAGATAACTGTATAGATTATTTTGAAGATAAAGAAAAAATAATACTAGCAGTTGATACAGATGAAGCAGGTCAAGCATTACAGGCAGAGCTAGTAAGACGTTTAGGATCTGAAGTTTGTTACTTAGCATCGTTTGATGATTGTAAAGACGCTAATGAATACTTAATTAAATATGGAACAGAAAAACTGGTACAGCGTATTACCGGAGCGAGACCGGTACCGCTCGAAAATGTCACGACATTTAGGGACATTGAAGACGAAGTCACAGACTTTGTTCGTAACGGGTTTAAACCTGGATATCAAATTGGCCTTCAAAATTTTGACGACATCTTTTCGACTTATACTGGTCAGTTTATTACTGTCACTGGTATTCCGAGTAGCGGCAAATCAGATTTTGTCGACCAGATGGTTGTTGGGTATAACCAAAACTATGGCTGGAAAACGGCGTTTGCTAGTCCGGAAAATGTGCCAACTTACCTTCACGCACACAAGTTAATGCGTAAAACCTGGCAAGGCATGCCAACTCAAGCAGATATTGGTGGAGACAAATGGAATCAAATAGCAGATCATTGTAATAGTAATTACTTTCACATTGATATGGAACGTTATACTTTAGAATCAGTACTTAAGAAAGGTGCTGAGCTAGTTAAACGTAAAGGTATTAAATGCCTAGTTATTGATCCGTTTAATAAAGTTAGAGACGTTGATTGTAAAACAGAAGACGTCAACCGATATACAATGGAGTATCTAACTAAGATCGAAACATTTGCTAAAAAGTTTGATGTGCTTGTATTTGTAGTAGCTCACCCAACTAAAATGTATAAAGACAAAGATGGTAAAATAGAAGAACCAACTATGTATAACATTAAAGGTGGCGGTGAATGGTACGATGCTAGTTATCACGGTATATTAGTTCATAGAGATTATGAAGCTAAAACAGTTAAAGCTAAAGTTCTTAAAGTTAAGTTTCAAAACTTAGGGCAAAATGGTGAAGAAGCCCATTTTAAATGGGAACCTAAGTCTGGTTGTTTTGTACCTCATGAACCTATTAATATTGGCGCTGAAAAAATGCCCTGGGAATAATGGCTAAAAAAGGTAAAGTAAATATGGGTAGTTATATGCCTAATGAGCTAGAGTTTAAAGCTTATCACTGGTGTGTAAATAACAACATATATATTGCTCCTAAAGCATTAACTGAGGCTAGATGGTCTATTGTTATAACTAACAATAATAAAACCAACGAAGATCCTAACAGCTATACTAAAGCTGATATATGGATTAAGATTTATGAATACTATAAATATTATTATAACAAATATGAGAAACAGCTTTGACAATGCAAATGAAGCTTATGAAGCGTTATTAGATGAAGTCGTTATGAACGGTTTAGATTTTGATAACACTAAGGCTTTATTTAACTGTGGGTTTTATATTAGAGATCCTCAGAATAATCATATAACAAATGAGCAGCGCAACTGGAGTTTAGAGTATGCTGAAGCCGAATGGCAGTGGTATTTATCTGGCGATCCAAGTATTGAAAAGCTTGGTGAGTTGTATGGTAAAATACCACCGATATGGAAACGTATGGCTGATGAGCACGGTAATGTTAATTCAAATTATGGTTATCAGTGGAAACGTAAAGCTCAAATAGATTACGTATGCGCTAAGCTTAAAACAAATAAAAAGACTAGACACGCAGCAATATCTATCTACGACGGCAAAGAATATGATAAATACAAGACCGATACTCCATGTACATACGCGGTACAGTTTACAATTGTAGATGATCAGCTGTGTATGTCTGTCTATATGCGTTCTAATGACATCTGGTACGGTTTCTGCAACGATCAGTATCAGTTTTCATCATTGCAAAAAATGATTGCAGACAGACTGAATTTAGAAATAGGCTGGTATTACCACCACGCACATAACATGCACTTATATAACGATAAATTATGAAAAAAACAATTATAACACTTTTACTTATTTTTTCTTTAAGTATTCAAGCTCAACAGCAATTTGAAGGATCCTGGGTAAGCGATACTTCAAGTCACACTACAGTTATTATAGCTAGTGATTATACTATTTTAAAAGTTTTTAACTTTAGTTTTGAAGAAGACTCTTACATAGAAGAAGAAATAATAAAACAAAACAACAAAAAGTTTACAACAAGATTATATAATGAAGAAAATGGATATGAAGTATTCATTAAGTACTATTTTATTAAAGATAGTCTTTATTGTAAATTTTCAGGAGACTATAATGGTGTGGTTAAAATGGATAAAAAATAATGTATTATTTATATCACATACCAGGTAAAAAGATCGGTGTTACACGTGATCTTAATAGTCGGGTTACGCAGCAACAAGGTTATGCTGCAGACGAATACGAAGTTCTACTTACTAGCGATGATATAAGTTTTATATCAGATAAGGAAATAGAACTTCAACAGTCTTATGGCTACAGGAAAGATAGAACATTATATAAAAATTTATTTAAATCAAATATGAATATAAACCCAACAGAGCAAACAAGTACTTTTCCAGTTCCAGTAAGTAAACTAAAAGGTCATTTAATGGATAACTTAGGTTTAAGCTGGACAACACCACAAGGTTATGAATTTAAAATTACTAAAGAAAACATACCTTGGATAGAGCATAATGCTAAAACCTCGATGTATAACGACAATCGAAGCTACATTTACAACAAGGCTTTTTATGAAGCCTTTTTTAATCCTAAGCACAAATTGGCTAAAAAACTTAATATGCCAGCGCAGGAAGTATTTAAATACAATACTAGCGTAGACAAAATACCTAATAGATTTGATCTTATAAGACAATGGGCTGATAAAAGAGGTATATACGATAGTGGCGATAGCAAAACGCAATATGTAAAGCTTATGGAAGAAGCTGGTGAGTTAGCTAAGGCTTTATTAAATAGAAATATACCTGAAATAGTTGATGCTATTGGCGATATGGTTGTTGTATTAACAAACTTAGCGAGACTTGAAAACTTTAATATTGAAGATTGTATAGATTCAGCTTATAATGAAATAGCTAATCGCAAAGGTGAAATGATTAACGGAACATTTGTAAAAGAAACAATATGAAGATAAACACTAAAGATGAAATAGTATTATCAGTACTTAAAAAAATGGATCAACGTAGTATTATTGGTCAGCAAAAGTATGGAGCTACAATGATGCAAGAGATTGAAGGTCAAGAAAAAGATCTTAATCGTTTTTTAGTTGATGTTCAAGAAGAATTAATGGATGCGTTATTATATATTGAAGCTGCTAAACGTTGTTTGTCAGACGAGATTGAAGAGGCTATGATTAGCAGAATTAATATTGTTGGTCAAAATGGTAATGATGGTTTACACTATCACGATATTGAAGTAAATGAACAAGAGACCTTATAAAAAAAGACGACGTAAAAAAGGTCCAGTGCAGTCGAAGAAGGTGTCATATGATGGCATCAACTTCGCCTCTGGCCTTGAGCGTTATATGTATATGGCTTTGAAAAAAGCAAAGATCAAAGCTAAATACGAAGGAGAAACTTTTGTTTTGCTTGCTGGTTTTCATTTTGATAACGAGGTATATGAAAGACAAGCTAATGGTAAAGGTGATTATAAAAATAGAGGTTGCAAACGCATATTACCTATTAAGTATACACCAGATTTTATTGGCGATGATTTTATAATTGAAACAAAAGGTAGAGCTAATGAGTCTTTTCCAATGCGTTGGAAGTTATTTAAGAGATTAGTTATGAATCAATTTCCTAACGCAACATTATACAAACCACAAAATCAAAAAGAATGCGACGAGACAATAAGCATAATCCTTTCGAAGCGAAAAGGATAGCTAGACAAAAGTATGCCGAGCGTCAAATTGATAAGTTTGTCAAATGGAGCTGGGAAATTAGAGGTAAAATTAAATATAAAGAACTAGTAGAATTACAAGAACAATATGGAATCAAATGTTATTAACTATGTATTAGAAAAATATCCTAAAACATTTAAAAACAAAAACATAATAGTAGAAGATAACACAACCTGCTACTTTGTGTCAACAAATAAAGACGAATCACCATTAATACTAAGTAAGAATATATGAAAGAAGAACAAAAAAAGGTTTGGAGTTTATCAATAGGTACATATCCTGGTGTATTGCTAGGCGCTAGAACATATGATGAAGACAACCAGACAACACACGTATTATATTTACCATTTATAGATATAGCATTAGAAGTTTATAAATAATGGATATAGACACAGAAACACAATTACACACAATAGATGTGTTTATAAGATCTATTTTAAATGATATGGATAAAGTATCAATGTCAACTAAAAAAGCTGATACAATGGCTTATATTGATGCCTGGAAACATGAATTACTAACAATAAAACAAATAATGGATTTATAATGGGATTATTCGACGAAAGAATAGCATATAAGCCTTTTGAATACCCTGAGTATTATACAGAAGGCTGGTTAAAACAAGCTCAAGCATTTTGGTTGCATACCGAAATATCAATGCAGAGCGATATTAAAGATTGGAAAGAAAAATTAGATGAAAAAGAAAAACACCTCGTTGGGAACATACTTCTTGGCTTCGCGCAGACCGAATGTGCCGTTTCAGATTACTGGACCCAGAAAGTCGTATCGTGGTTTCCTAAACACGAAATCAGGCAGATGGCAATGATGTTTGGCTCGCAAGAGACAGTACATGCGGTTGCATATAGTTATTTAAATGAAACATTAAAACTAGAAGATTATGAAGCATTCTTACACGAACCGGCCACGTCTGAAAGATTTGATAATTTGGTTGCTTGTAACGGTAGCAATCCAGTGGATATTGGTAGAAGCTTGGCTATATTTTCAGCCTTCGCTGAAGGAGTTAGCTTGTATAGTGCTTTTGCAGTGCTTTATAGTTTTCAGCTTCGCAATTTACTTAAAGGTATCGGGCAGCAAATGAAATGGTCTGTTCGCGATGAAAGTTTACACAGCAAAATGGGTTGCAAACTTTTCCGCGATATGTGTAGCGAAAACAATCAATTACTGAATTTATGTCGGAAAGATATAATAAAAGCTGCGGAAACCATGATAAAGCTTGAAACTAAATATATAAACAAGATGTTTGAAATGGGTGACATTGAAGGCATAAAATCTAATGATTTAAAACATTTTATAAAAAAGAGAGCAAATGAAAAACTGGTTGAACTTGGTTACGTTGACTTGGGGAACTATTTCCCGTATGACAAAAATGCAGCGTCTAATCTTGATTGGTTCTATCATCTTACCGGCGGGGTCACTCATACTGATTTTTTCGCGATTCGGCCGACGGATTACTCGAAAGCTGGCGAAGGGGAAGACTTCGAAGACATTTGGTAATATAGTAACTGAACAAGAAATATACGAACAATTATATGAAAAGTCAAAAGAGTAGTAGAGTTGATCTACTAGAAAAAAAAATACAAGCCTTAATAGGTGTTGTACAACAACTGCTAGATGAAAATGCTTATTTAAAAGATCTAGCCGTAGGAACATTAGAAACAATTAAACAAATGCCTGATTACGATGAAGCAATTGAAAAACTTAAAAACAAAATTTCTGAAGAATCTAGTCAGACAGAAGAGACTAAGTCCTTGGAAACGGCTAGCAACTAGATCAGGTTACATGGGCAGTGGTTTTTTAATCGCTGCTCAATGGACTATAGAACCTAAACTTTACATTGTAGGCTTTATAATGGTGATGGTTCAAACAGCTTCAAGAAAACAATGGAATCTTGTAGCTTTAAATATGAACGGATTAATAGCATGGATTAAACACTTAACAATTATATAAATGTGGAATGAAAACTGGAAAAAAGGTGAAGATTACCCTGCGTGGGGTAATAACGACGTATACAAGAAGACTATATCCGGGGGATATTTACTCCTCGACGAGTCACCGAGAGAAGCTTACATGCGGGTTGCTAAAACAGTTGCTCGTAGATTATATAAACCGGAGATGGCAGAAACTTTCTTCGAATACATCTGGAACGGGTGGCTTTGCCTCGCTAGCCCAGTACTATCTAATACAGGTACTGATCGCGGTTTGCCTATTAGCTGCTTCGGCATTGATGTGGCTGATTCTATACAAGATATAGGACAGAAAAATTTAGAGATGATGCTACTCGCTAAGCACGGCGGTGGAGTTGGTATCGGAGTTAACATGATTAGACCCGCTGGCGCTAAAATTACAGGAAATGGAACATCAGATGGAGTCGTGCCGTTCTGCAAGATATACGACTCAACAATTCTTGCAACTAATCAAGGATCTGTCAGACGAGGAGCTGCTTCAGTTAACATTAACATTGAGCACGACGATTTTGAAGAGTGGCTTGAAATACGAGAACCAAAAGGAGATGTTAACAGACAGTCGCTTAACTTACATCAATGCGCAGTTGTTGGTGACAAGTTTATGCGTAAGCTTGAACAAGGAGATGCGCAAGCTAGAAATAGATGGAGTAAACTACTTAGAAAGCGAAAAGCAACTGGAGAACCGTATATACTATTTAAAGGAAATACTAACAAAGCAAATCCAAAAGCATATAAGCAAAATGGATTAAAAGTACATATGACAAACATATGTTCAGAAATTACATTACACACCGATGAAAACCACAGCTTTGTCTGCTGTTTATCATCATTAAATTTAGCAAAATATGAAGAATGGAAGGGTACTAACCTTATATATGACGCCACGTTCTTTCTTGACGGAGTTATGGAAGAATTTATTCAGAGAGCCAAAGGATTACGCGGCTTCGAAAACTCTGTTCGATCTGCACAGAAAGGGAGAGCATTGGGTCTGGGAGTCCTCGGATGGCATACATATCTCCAAGAGAAAAGCCTTCCTTTCGAAGGTTTACTTGCTCAGTTTGAAACTAGGAAGATTTTTTCGCAACTCAAAATTGAAAGCGAAAGGGCTAGTAGAGATCTTGCTGAAATTTATGGCGAGCCTTTGTGGTGTGTTGGTACTGGCATGCGTAATACTCACTTGCGTGCTATTGCTCCCACTGTTAGTAATTCAAAGCTTTCAGGGAATATCTCGCCTGGAATAGAGCCTTGGGCTGCTAATGTATTTACAGAGCAATCAGCTAAAGGCACTTTTATACGTAAAAATCCTACGTTACTAAAACTATTAAGAAAACTTAAAATAAACACAAATGAAACTTGGGATAAAATACTCGCAGATGGTGGTAGCGTTCAAGGTTTACTTGAGCTTGATGGGGTTGTTATTGGCCCACACGAAATCCCTGCGAAAGAAGTATTTAAGACGTTTAAGGAGATTAATCAATTAGAGTTAGTTAATCAAGCTGGTATACGTCAGCAATATATAGATCAAGCAGTTAGTTTGAATCTAGCTTTTCCTAGTGTAGCAACACCTAAATGGATTAATCAGGTGCACATGCAAGCTTGGAAAAATGGTATTAAAACTTTATATTATACGAGGACAGAATCAGTGCTTCGTGGAGATATAGCACAACAAGCGATGAGTGAAGATTGTTTGGCTTGTGATGGATAATTAAAAAAGGGGACCTCGTTTGAGATCCCCTTTCTTGGTTACAGGAACTTTTTGGGTATGGTACGCCCAGTTTATTTTTGTTCCTTTTACTTTTTGTATTTATTAGAATTTAGATTTTTTCTAGTTTTAGCTGAAGCGTCACTACCTTTTCTTAAAACTTTCACGGTTAGATTTTATTGAATAATAGTTTTTACCCCCAGATACACTGTCTTTTTTTATGTTCATAGGATAGTCTTGTTCTATATAATCACCACCAACGAATCCGCTAGATATTTTACCTCTACTCGTAAGGCTATTATATTGACTTGGAGTTATAACTAATCTATTTTTTGTAAATTCTGGTTCAGCAGAGCCACCGTCAAGACTTAAACCAGCTACGTAGTTTCCGCTAACTTTATCTGGATTTAATTCATAAGTTTGCTCTCCAATTATTTTTTTATCTTGATTTAAAGGAGTTGTTTTTGGTTCTCCTCCTTTTAATTTTTCTTCTATATTAGGATTAAAAGTTCTCTCATCTGGAGCTATACCTGTAGGTACGGTTTTTTTACGATATTGCTCTTTTAATTTTTGCTGAGCTGGATCATTTATATTAGCACGAAGTTCTTCGCCTGCTTCTCTAATTCCTTCTTTCGCTAATTCACCCGCAGTACGTGCAATAGTTTTGGGTGCTAGTTTTGGCACAACTAGCTTTGGAAGATTCATAGGAGGTGGGACTTCTTTAAGTTCCATAACTTTTGGTGGAAGCGGCCTATTATGAGTACTTGGTAGAGATTCTTGGTTTGATCTTTGACTAAAGGGTGACTCCTTTGTTAAGTACTGTATGCAGTGTTTTGATGTAAATGGTTTCATTATTTTTCTTTTTTAAACATTAATTTATATAGTAAAGAGTTCCATTCACCTTTTAAGTATTCGTTAAATGCAACTAATTTATTTCCGATTTTTATTAAAAACTTGCCCATATTAATAATCGTCTCTTGCTTTCTGTTCTTCAGTCATTCTATTCTCCATTTCAACCTGTTTACGCTTCATTTCAGTGTAACCAGGTATGTTGGCTTCATTGTACTTTTGAGTATAAGTTCTATTCATTGCCAGCATTTCAGGAGTATATTTTCCTTTGTATTGAGCATAATCACCAGTTCCTTCATACATTTCTTGACCAGGAAATGGTAGTTTTCTTTCTTTTCCTTTGTAATTAGATTTAACTATACCTAGATCAACAGCTTCTTGTTCTAGCGGTGATCCGTAGTTAGCACAGCTTTTCTTTTCTAGTGGTGTACCGTAGCTCGTTGGACTACAGTGTTTTGACATAAATGTTCCCATGTTTATTTTTATTTTTTAGATTTATTTTTTTGACAAAAGTTTCTAGCAGCTTCTACACTACCAAAACCCCATTTTTTTAAAGCCATTGCTTTTTTAGTTGGTTCTCCTTTAGCATCTTTCATTGCACCTGCCATACCGGCAAATCTACAAGCAAATGATACTCTTCTTTTACTAACACCTTTAGTTAGTCTTTTTCCTAGCGACTTACCAGTTTCAGATTTATACTCTGAACGCATTTTTCTATTTTGCTTTTCGTAAGCCTCTTCTTTAATGTTAAATGGTGTATTCATTTTGTTGTTTTATTCCAGCGAGCGTTGTAACCTCTAAAGTCTACATGTGTAAATGTATCGTATCGGCCAACACCACCTTGTTTTAATTTTCCGTTAACCATTTCGTGCTCGACTAAATCCGCAACATCTGATGGCTTTAAATTTTTTACTTGTATATCAGCAGCTAAACCCTTTATATGTTGACTAGATGTCACGCCACCAACTTTGGCATTGTGCTCAGGGCATCTATACGCGTTAGTTAATTTTATAGGTTTGTCTATAGTATCTCTAAGCTCTTGTAAATTACTAGCGACAATCTTAATATTTTTTAAAACACCCTCTGGCATTTCACACCCGCAATTACATTCAAATTCGTGTAAGCTAAAGTTGTCTGTTAATTTCATTTATTAATTAATTTCATTTAAACACCCTTCTAGTTCTTTAACTTTTAATTTAATATTATCCAGATCATTAATAGCTTTTTCTTGATATTTTTCTAGGTATATTAATCTTAAATTCTGCTCAGCATCATCTGGTAAAGCCCCCATTTCACCTCTAGGCCATTTAATTCTAAACTCTGAATTCATATTAAGTTCAGATTCCATTCGCATTAAGTTTATTTCTAATTGCTGAATTTGAGCTATTAATGTAAAATAAACTCCAGCTATAGACAATAAGCCAGCGCATATTCCTATAATTGTTTTTACATTAACGTTAAATTTAGTGTCTTCACTTAATTCTTTCATTTGTCTTTTTTAATGTGTATCCACTTGGATACAGTATAGCCAATAGTAATTACAAGTAGCAGTATTTTCAAGCTATCTTCTATTTGTGTGAATGTTGTTACGCCTAATGTTCCGGCGTTCATAGCGTATAGTTTTATATCTGATAAGCTCATTTTATTCTCCGCATTTTTTTGATGGATCATCAACTCTTCTCCAGTCTTCTTTTTCAAACCAGTCTCTAAGTGTAGCTCCTTTTTTACGAGCGCCTTTAACGTTTGTTTTAGACGATCTTTTATATTTACCTTTTGCGCCAGCAGACTTTTTAGAGTTTACTAGCTTTTCTCTTTGCTCTTTACTCATACTTCTTATTTTAGAAGCAGGTAAGCATGTTTTAGTTGTACCACCACCTTTTTGTTTATGTAAAGGTGTATTACCTGGTTGTACGTAGGCCATTATTTTTTACCTCCAAATTTACTAGGTCCACCAGCTTTAGTACATCTCACACCCCAACCAGAAGCGTAAGCACTAGGCCAAACCTTAAATTTTCTTTTTGCAGCAGCTTTACAAGCTGAACTTATTTTGCCGTATAAAGGACTATTTGCCATCTTTTTGTTTGTTTTGTAGTTTTATAATTTCTTTAACTCTATCCTCTTCTTTAGTTAAAGCTCTAATTTCTTTTTTAGTTAAACCTAAGTCTAGTAGCTTTTTAACTTGATCTGATTTATTAAGATCAAATAGCTTTTGAGTTTGCTTTTCAGTTTCAGTTAACACTGGTTTGTCCTCAGCTAAACCAAAATAAGGTAGTCCAACATCCCACGTTGACCAACCTAAAGCTAGTGCGACTTTTTGCCAGTTTTCTGTAGCAGGATTTAATATGTTACGCATGTTGTTCATTTTCATAACAGCTCTATCTAGCGGTATATTAAACACGGCTGATATTGTTTGAGCACCTGCTAAATAAGCTGGATTGTCCATGCTAAATCCTTTTTCTTTTATTTCTTTACGATTCCAAGAAACAGTTCTAGCGGCTGACTTTAATTTTCTAATTTTAGATCCAAGAGCTGGAGCTATAGAAAGTAAATCATCAAGAGCTTCTTCAAACTTAGGTGATTTTTTGTCAGCTTCTTTAGCTATAGTCATTAAAGCATTTTTAACACCAGCAACAACCGCACCTTGAATACCAAGACCTTTTAATTGTGAATCAATAGCACCATTTAAAGCTCTTTCCAATTTTTGCTCTTTGTTCTTTTTAGTTAATTCTGCTTTTTCTTCATCATCATCTTCATCATCATCAAACATTGCCCAAGCTAAACCACTTTGTAGCGCGTTGAATAATAGGTTTTGAACAGCACCATAATACACTATTTTAGATATATTTGATCTCCAATCACCTCTCTTGTTTACTAGATCTTGAACAGCTCTTTTTTGTATACGTACATACTGAAGCTGAGTGTTACCAAACTGAAGTATAATACGACCAATCAAAGATCTTTGTTGTTGACTAATTTTTGATGGACTACTAGACTGCTGATTTTCTTCTGCTATAGCTCTAAAGTCATTAAAAGCCTGTTCTTCAGCTGCTTTTCTATCCATGCCTTGCTCAACCAAAGCCTCAGTTCTATTTCTATAAAATGTAGCGCCACCAGAAGCAATAGCAAAACTATCCGCGTATCTAGTAAACACAAAACCTTTATTAAGTAAGAACGATATAGCAGCGTTAACCTTATTTTTACTACCTTGTACAGCATCTGCTATTTCAGATTCACTTACATTAATTTTAAGACCATCACGTCTTTCAAGTAAGTAATCAGAGTTCATAAGAGTTAAGAAGTCACCCCAAAATTGTTTTTGGTTAGCAAACGCTTTACCCGCCTTTAATATATTATTATCACCCCAATTTACGAAGTTTACCGCAGATATGGTCTGTAATACTGCAGATCTTGTATTTAAGAACATTATAGCACCAACAGAGTTGTTTAACCAGTCTAGTATACCGTCTGATACTCTATCACCGCCTAATGGTCTATTACTACCGCTTTTCATTGATCTCAAAGAGTCTTTCAATGCTTCGACATACTTAGCACCAAAAGCGGCTTCAAGCTTATTCATATTCTTTTCAGAGAATATAATGTCTACATTTTCTTGCCACTCTTGTAAATACTCTTTTCTATTGACTTTGTTAATACCACCTATAACATCTGTAGTTATAGTTCCAGCTGTCCAGTCTTTACTAGGCGATGGATATGGTTTGTCTTTTTGTATTGTTATTAAGTTGTCAGCAAAAACACTAAGCTCTGCATCATTAGCTATAAAATCAGTTAATCTTTTTTGATCACGCTTAGATAAACCTGGAACTTCAATACCTTGCTTGTTCCATATATAAGTTCTAATAGCATGCTGATATGTATACTTAGCAATACCAGTTTCTTTTTCTAAAGTTTTTGGTATGTTTTTAAATTGCTTTTTCAACGCTTTGTAATCTCTACCAGCAGCAACCTTAGCTTGTGATATAGCTATTTCTGCTCTGTTATAAGGATCAAGCAAGTTTGTTTTGTAAAACGCCATTTGAGCATCTCCAACTTTACCTTTACCTAAAGTCTTATAAAGTAAACCTAAAAAGTCTTCTGCGGATGGTGTTGTAAAGAAAGTAAACTTACCTTTACTAGCGCCAACTGTTTTAGCTTTAGCAGCAGAAAACTGCTTGTAAGATTCAATACCTGTTTTTTGCTCTATTATGTCATTGAATACTTTGTCAAATGCTTTTGTTTTACTAAACTTAGCTTGTTGCACTTTTGATTTAACGTCAACTTGACTAAGCACGTTTTTAACAGCTTTAACATTTTTAATAGCATCATCAGCAAAATAAAAATCATTATAACCTTCTGCCGCTTTACCCATTATCCAACCAGCTTTCGCTTCAGCTGTGCCATCACCCAATCCTGTTATGTTAGCTAAAGGTATATCAATACCATTTGCTTTCATAAACTCCTGTATTGGGCCAGCAGCGTCAGCAGGTCTAGCTGTTAATATGAATACATCATCAGTACCTCTTGCTGCGGCTATTTTTTCAGCAACACTAAATAATGGCCCTTTTTCACCTTCAATTACTTTGCTAAATTCTCTAAAATCAAACTCTGCACCTTGACTTTCTAAAACATCATAGTTTTCAGCAAAACTAGTTGCATCAACTTTACCAACTTTATTAGCGTTTATACCTGAATAAACTTGTTGCAAGAAATCATTTGGTAGTGGTTTACCATATTCTATAGTCTCTGTATTAATCTCGTATAAACGATCACCAAAGTCTTCTCTATATTTTTTTAAACTTTCTTGAACACTTTCGTAAGTTTTCTTTACAACAAAGTCAGGTAGTGATCTTTCAACTCTAGCTTTGTTTCTTTCAATAGCTGTTTCAAGTGGTGTAGTAGCTACAACCATATGAACTTCAAAACCTTGATCTTGTAAAGCTTTTATCTTTTTAGTAGTAGCATTGTAAGAAGCACCTGTGCCATCTATAACCATACCATTACCTGCAGCAGCGTATTTATCAAACTTAGCTACAGCAGCTTTTCTAGCGGCAGCACCAAGCTTAGATCTTGTAGACCTTTGCTCTGCAGTATAATCAGATTCTTTAGCTGGTAATCCAGCTTCTTCCTTCATAGCTTCTAACGCTATATCTTGATTAACTACTTTATAACCACGTCTGCCAAGCTCCAAACCTTTACCAACATTTGTTTTACCAGCGCCAGGACCACCAACCATGAATATAGCTTTTAGCTTTGTAGCGCCTTCGCTAAAACCACCTTCAACATTTGGTACTGTATATAATACTTTACTTTTTGATCTAGCTAATGTATCGTCAAAATCAAATACTCTGATCTTCTTAATAGGAGCATCTGGTCTTCTAGCATTATTTAAAGCTTTATCTGACTTAGCTAAAGCATTAACACCTGTTTGTAACGAAATAGTTTTGCTGTATTTTATTTCGCTAGGCATTAATTCGTTTATACGTTTAGATGCTTTAGTTTTTTGATCAATAAGCTTTAATTCATTATCAAGTAATTTTCTAGCTTTACTAGCTGTAACGCTTTTAGCTCCTTTCAAAATACCGGCTTTAGTTAGTATTTGTTTATATATTAACTCACCTTGCTTATCAATTACGTTAGGATTATTTTGTAAATATTTACCAACCTCTACGTTATACTTTTTAGCGTCTGTAACGTTATTGTTTCCTACTATGTTTGGATTTAATGTTACGTATTCGTTGTAATATCTTATTTTAACATCTGGAACATTAGTAAAATCACCTGTTTTTACGGCTTTATCTAATGCTTTTTTTAGCAAAGGGTGCTCAGTATCTTTGTTTTTTAAAGTCTCTATAGTTTCTCCAGTAAACCTATTTTTATCGTAAGTACCATCTACTAAAGACTCAGAAGAACTAGGTCCCTCTGATTTAGAAGCTATTGATTCTTGGTAATAATTTTCTGCCGACCAGTTAACCCAGTTTTTCCAAACATCTGGATTATTGGAAGTTAAAGCCTCAAGAGTTCTAACAGCCCAGTTTCCTGCTTGATAGACATGCTCTTCTCTACCTTTACCTTTTTTTAAACCTGTTTCTACTCCTATTAATTGAGCTAAATTTCTATAAAAATGAGAATTAGCATTTTGATTATATATAGAATAAGCTATACCTTTTAAAAGCTCTGGATTAGAATCGTATAGTTTTTTCCAAAGGTTCATAAATTTTTTATAACCTTTTACATGCTCTTTTCTACTTTCTATATTACGATCTAAGTCTTTTGTTTTTTGACCTTTTAACGCTGTTTTTATATCTTGGTCTACTTCACCGTCTATCTTAAGTTCTTTGAATTTTACTTTAATATCTTTTAGTTGTCCTAAAATACCTAAGTTAATAGCTTCTAATACTTGATCTTTTCCCCTAGAAGCTCTATCTACATCTGATATAAATAATTGTTTTCTTTTTACAAAAGCACTTGGTACGTTTCCAGAAGGAGCTATATTTGCTGTTTTTAATATCTCTAAAGAATTAGGCCCAAATATTTTGAATAATTGTGGATAAAAAGTATCCATCATATACTCTAAAGCTTCAGTTCTGTTTTCGTATGAATTTGTATTTATAGATCCACCAACTATAGAATCTATTTTATCTAATATAGATTTTTTTATAGGTCCTTTGTCGTTTTTAATTGTTTTACTAAACTTAGCGCCACCACGAAGTCTTTCAGGCGTTGTAGTTACTAGATCTTCAAACATGCGATTTCTAATATGCAAGTTTAATAGTCCACGTATTGTTTGACCTACAGCATCTCTATATATTGGTTTAACGGGCTTTTGTCTAATAAGGTCTATATAATCTTTTAGAGTGCCTGTAAGTTTACCGCCAGTATATAAAGCATTCATAACGTTTCTAGGTAAGAAAGTACCTTTACCAAAACCATCTTTAGTTTTAGGTAATCTAGAGAAATCGTTGTTAGCGTTTTTAAGTAAAAACTGTTTAGCAGTTGTTAATCCTTCAGCGTCTGTTTTTTGATAGTTTCTAGTTTTATCAGTTATAGTCTGAGGATTTAAACCAAACATATTAGCGTATATATCGGCTACAGCTTTTGGAACATTTCTAGTTTGCCCAAAAGTTTTAACATCTTGACCTTTAAAAGCTTCGTTGGTAGCTTCAGTTATTTTAGTTTCAACCTCAGCTTTATCCTTAGCGCCTATTTTTTCTACCTGCGCCTGTGAGAACTCTACTGTTTCTGTAGGTTTTTTAGCTACCTTAGCTTCTTTTGTAGTTGTTGTTGTTGGTGCTTTAGCGACCACTTGTTTAGCAGCCTCTGAATCAATACTAGCACCTTCTTGAGTTACGCCACCTATTTGCTTAGCTCTTTCTAATATTTCAGCTTGACGCTGACGCATTAAAGATCCAAGATATGTATTTACTTGAGCAGTTTCAGGATTAAAATCAGCTAATAGTTCTTTATTTCTACCTGGAAATATTCCTTGCATTTGCTCAGTTACAGCTGTTTTAACAGCGTCCATTGGTATACTACCTGTTGGATTAAACTTAAGACCTTTACTAATTACTGGCCAATTTACTTCTACTACAGCGTCCATAGCCCCAAACTTATCGGTTTGATTTGAAGATGGTGCATTAACTATATTTACAAGATCTTCATTAGTATAAACACCTTCTTTAGTTAAATTTATAAACTCTTGGCCTTTTTTAGTTATAGAAAGTTTAGGGGCTTTGTCAGGTGTAGACTCTGCTTTAGCGGCTAATTTTTGACCTCTTTCAGATATTTCACCTTTCTTAATATTGCTTTGGTAGTCTTTAATAAAGTCATATACATCTCTACCGGTTTTAAACTCCATTTCAGTAAAACCTTTGCCTTTGAATATGTTCAATATAGGTCTAGCTAATCTCATAAAGGTAGCACTCAAGTTGTCAGACCATTTTAATTCACCTTTACCTATGGCATCTGAAAAAGCAGTTAAGTATTCTTCCGCTTTAACAACATCACTAGCATCAGCGTAGTTTTCGTCTATACGTTTCTGAACTATATTGAGCTCTTTAGAACTAAGTATTCCTTTAAAATCTTCAACAAGCTTCATAGCTGCAGCAGAATCTGCCGTAAATGTAGATTTTAATATCTTATGTAAAAGCTCGTGTGACCCAACTGTGACAGCTCCTACTTTAGCAGCCCACTCTTTATTTATAAATATTTCATTTGTTTCAGGATCTATAAAAGCATCTACATCGCCTTCAATACCTGTTGCTTCTGTAAACTCTGAGGCCGTATCAAACACATTTACTTTACCTTCTCCAGCAAACTTTTTAATAGTTTCAACTTCAGCTTCTATTTTTCTAGTATTAAGCTCAACTTGTTCTGCTGTTGCAGCCTCAGCATCAGCTTTAATAATAGGTTCAAGTATTTTCTGTTTTTTATTACCTAATTCTTGAAGCTCTGCTCTAGATGTTCTTACTAATTCTTTCTTAGCATCTTCAGACATGTTAGGATCACTTTCAAACCCTTCTAGTTGTTTTCTAACTTTAAACTGTTCTAACTCTATAGCTGAAAGCTCTCTAACGGTTTCAATAGGCATTGTTCCAAACCTGTTCAGCGTTTTGTTTATTTCATTGCTTGAGTCTTGAACTAATTTATTTATTTTGTTTTGTAGAGCAGCTTGATTAGTTTTAGACATTTTAACATTATTAGCTAAAATAGCCTCTGCTTCTTTTATTTTAGTGTAATTATCTGAAAGCTTTTGATTAGTATCTGGTCCTTGAACCATATTAACCACACCTTTAAATAAGTTAGGAGCTTTATAGACTCCAGCAGACATAATTAAACCACTAAACATAGCGTCTGTAACGCCTTCGAACATGTCTACTTCTTTACCAAGTATAATTCTATCAAATAAATTGCTAGAAAACTCAACACCACCTTCTGAAATTGACTCCCAAGCCACATCTACCCCTGCGACAGCTGCTTTTTTAAATCCTTCCTTAGTAAAGGCAGATTTTAATTGATTTACAAAACCTTTTTTTATACCAGTATCAATATTGTATGCTTTTTGAGCCCTACCTATTATACCAAAAGACACTCTTTCAGACAAAACTTCAGCAGCGCCGTTTAGCATAGCAACTGTATACATTTGACCTGGCGTGTAGTTTATTAATGGATTTTCATCCATTTCTTTTTGCATTTCTCTAAAGCTACTACCCGCAGAAACTCCACCCATAATAGGTAAAGCAGCGCCACCGCCGCTAACAAGCATTACTGTATTAGGTATTTGACTGCCTATTGTAGAGGCTAAATATCTACCCCAATCTTGACCATCACTTAAATTAGATAATGTTTGAGGTCTAGCCATTCCTTTTTCTATACCTTCTTTATAATTATCTACTGCTTCTATAACTTCTTTTCTGTTATTAGCGTAGTTCATCATTTGTATAGAAGCTAAAGGACCTAATATACTATAAGCATTGAAGTTTTTATCACCAGAAAAGTTAAAAGCATTTGGAGCATCAGCTATTCTATAAACAAGCTCTTCAGCACCTAAAGCCATGTCTAATCCAGCGGTTTTAATACTATTCAAAAAATTAGCTGTATAACTATAGTTTCTTTCAAGTAGATCTAATCTATTTAAAGAAGCGTTTTTACCTTCAAGAAGTTCATTTGATTTTTCAAAGTTTTCACCATAAATTTCTAGCAATTTAGCCTCTTCAGCATTTAAAAGTCTAAAAACCTCATTAGCCTCGTCTACCTCGTCTTGCGTTTGAAAATCTAACTCTGATAACTTTTTCTTTTCCTGTCTTATAGAGTCTATTCTAGACTTGGAATCTGTTAATATATTTAAAGCGTTTTTTTGCTTAGCGCTTAAATCAATAGCGTTTATTTTATTGTAAACAGCTTGTTGTTTTTGAAGTTGTGAAGGAGTAAATATACCTCTATTATCTTCTATCCAGTTTTCTATATTTTTGTCAACACGTGCTTTTGACATTTCTTGCACGTAGTTGTTTTTCATTATACCTTTAATAGTTTCTTCTACTTCTGGAGTTAAAACAATTTCTTTTACATCTAAATCATTTTGCTTAGCATATTGCTTTGTTGCTTTATTGTAAGCATTAACAACCTCGGTGTTCTGCTCTACCGAATCAACCTCAACGTAGCTTTTAGTTGAGCTGTTCCATTGCTTTTCTTTTTTTACTAATTGCTTAGGTTTATTAATAAAGTCATCAGCGTTTTTTTCTATTTCTAAAAGTTGAGACTCTGTTAAAGAAGTTTCTTCAGCTAATTTTTGAGATCTTATTTTTGCAGTTTGAAGAGGGTCTATGCTTTGCTCTAGCAAACTTATTTCTTCTTGTATTTTACCTGACTTAGGATCCATTAAAGACAATCCTTCTTGTTGCTTTTTTAATTTTTCAATTTTAGACTTAGTCTCTGAGATAATTTCAATTGGAAGTGTAAAAGCTTCAGTATCGTCTTTAGAAATTATACTTGATATTATATCATCGGTACTTGGTTCTTTCGCTGGATCAAACCCTAGGTTTAGTACGGCTTGAGCTTCTGTTATACCTTTTTCTGTTAATTTAGCTTTTTCACTGCTATAATCGTTATGACCAAAAACAGACTGTACAGCTAAAAGCTGTTTTCCAGATTTTTTATCCCAGTCTTCAGCACCTTCTGCTTTAGCAAAATACTCTACTTTGTTTTCTGGAGTTATTTCATATTTATAATCAAAACCGTCTTTTCTATTATAAGTTTCACTTGGCTTAGCTATAGATGTAAAAGTTTTATATTGTATCTGTAACTCTCTAGCCTGATCCATTTCTTCTGGAGTCATGCCAGGTACAAAAAACTTAGGTTCTTGAGATTTTAATTGACCACTTCCAGATTCTAAATTCTCGGACGCATCCGGTGTTTTGGGTGGTACAGTTGCATCCGTTTTTTCTGCAACACCCTCTATCTTTACTTCTTCTTCTTTAGGTTTTAAATCTTCTTTTAAAGCACTAGGCTGTTCAGAAACACCATAGTTATTTTTCTTTTTCCACTCTTGAGTTTTAGAAAGTACTTCTTCCCCAGATAGACCTTGTTCAAATAAAGAATTTACGTATTCTACTAGTTGCATTTAATTAAATTTATAGG
>WLWH01000894.1_pt1 | contig 22778 bp, 23 predicted proteins | sample 6712741 | NCBI WGS metagenome assembly WLWH01 (sample SAMN12718694, study PRJNA515312) | sponge metagenome | isolation source: marine sponge | host: Mycale hentscheli | place: New Zealand: South Island, Marlborough, Capsize Point | collected 2003-05-01
TACATCCGGAATACTCCTATTTGAGCTGGAAAAGTACCGGTACCGAAATTACTTGTACCGAACCAGGAGTTACAGTTAGTTTGTGGTCCATTTCTATCAAAGTCAAAAGTATCAGTTGCCACCATCGTTCCACTACTTGCTCCTAACTCGCTACCGTTATAATAAGTCTTACTTGTTAGTCCTTGACCTGCAGTATATACCAGATGGAAAAACCCTGTGCCTGTATCTTGATTTACTGTACCTACATTTACAGAATTATTCTCCTCTGTTCTTACATCAAAACCAATTCTTTTAGGTGGTGTTGATGCATACTGTTGTATATTACTTTCCGCTCTTGATCCTCCACCCCCATCAAACCTAAATATTAAGTTATCATTTACTAAAGCTAAAGGAATATTACCTGCAAACTCCATAGTAAAGCCTGTTAAAGCTCCAAAACTTCCTGTCAAATCAGGCATAAAAAAATACCCTCCTTGCTTGGTTGTAGTACTTATTACTCCTTTACCCACACTTGCCTCATAAGTGAATTGCTGAGCTGAGTCCTCTAAAGTAGAATGTTTTTCATTACCTGATAGATCAGTAACTAAATCTCCATTAGACATAGATACACTACCGGTATAACTACCCTCAGTACTACTACCAAAGTCATAATATGCTATAAGGCTTGTATTAAAAGGTGGATTACCATATCCAACACCCGGATCGGATGTTCCAGAGCCCATAAAAGCGAACGGTTTAGTTAGCCCCATATTAACTTAAGTTTAATACTGATGTTCCGTCTAATGTTGTTCCATCGTAAGATTGGAATGTAAGAATATCTTTTGCTGATGTTGCTGCAGTTACTGTTGGTGCTGTACCTCCTGCAAATTTAAAGTCTGGACTAAATGATAAAGTACCAGCTCCTGTTGCATTATTAGTTACTTTTAAAGATATTGTTTGACCTGCTTGAACGTTTGTTGCATCTAAGTGAGTATCTACCCCATTTGCAAGTGTTAAAGTATGCATATCTCCGTTTTGACAATCAAGTGATGCTGTAGTTGATGCTATAGCTAAAGCACTTATATTGTTTTTAACAGCTCCTGTTAATGTAACACCTCTATTTCCTGCTGTTATGTTTAAGTCTACTTGATCTCCAGCTGATAAATTTAACTGACCAGTACCGTCATGATTATCTGCTACTGCTATTTCACCACTTCTACCGGCTCCTGAACCAGATGCTATTACAGCTATTCTTGATTTCTTACCGTTTACGTTAAACTCAGTTCCGTAGTTGTAAGCAAAACCATCATAGTATTCTATTGAGAAATAATCTCTAAATTGTTCTCCAAATGAATTAAAGTCTGCTACAAAGAAGTTTTTATTGGTATAGTTTTTACCATTTATTGCATTGGTACCAGTTAATTCAGCTAAACCTACTGATTGATTATTACCCGGTGATGGGAATGACTGTTTAATGTTACCTACTATTGTAGATGTATTTCTAGCACTACCTGTAATACTTAACGAACCAGTTATCTGTACATTTTGAGTTAAATTATCTATAGAAGATGCTGTAGTTGCTAGTGTTGCTGAACCAGATAACGAACCTGTAAAAGAAGGTGCTGTTATACCGTCTACTGAATCTACTGAACCTGTCATCTGTATTCCAAGAGCTCCTGCTGATAGTCTCATATCTACCTGATCACCAGCAAACATTTGTATTGTACCCGTACCGTCAGTATCATCAGCAGTAACAAATTGAGACAGTCTTGAAGTTGTAGTACCTGAACCGGATGCTATAGTAGCTAACCTTGATTTTAGACCATTAATGTTAAACTCTGAACCATAATTATAAGAGAATCCATCGTAATACTCTATCGAGAAGTAATCTCTAAACTGTTCTCCGAATGAATTAAAATCAGCTACGAAGAAGTTTTTGTTAGTATAATTATTACCTGCTATAGTGTTAGTACCAGTTATCTCTGCCAGACCTACTGACTGGTTATTTCCTGGTGATGGGAAACTTTGTTTTATGTTTCCTGCTATTGTACTTGCATTTCTTGCACTACCTGTTATTTTTAAAGAACCTGTAATGTTAGTAGCAGAATTAAGGTTTATAAGAGTACCACTATCAGTAATGTTTGAATCCTGTATTGTGTGGTTTCCTGTTCCTTTTAATATTGTATTGTTTGCTGGATAAGCTTCTGAGGCTTTGCTACCGGATATACCTGTAAGCATACCTGCTGATGTACCATTTGTCGCTACCTGTATCCAATTGTCGTCCACGGAATCCCATTCAAACGATCCGGTCAATGCAGAGCCACTATCATATACCTTTATACCTGCAAATCTTGCCGTTGGAGCATCTGAGTTAAGAATTATATACTGATCTCCTATAATTGTTGCTGAACCTGTTATGGTTGTTAAGTTACCAATTGATGCAGACGTAAACGTTGCTGTACTTGCTGTTATTTGGTTTACAGTTATGTTAGCTGTTGGTGCTATATCATCTGATATATCTGATCTTAAAGCATGTGATGCTGACGTAGCACTCGTTGCACTTGTAGCTGTAGTTGCATTATTTGCCTGTATAGCATGAGAGGCTGATGTTGCATTGTTAACTACTATAGATGAACTTGCTACTGCTTGAGGAACACCATTTGCATCTCCTTTCCATATATAATCAGTTGTTAGGTTCGGTAAATCATTTGATCTTCCTGATCCTTGTACGATTATCTCTCCCGTAGAAGCATTTATCTTTGCTGCTGTTCCTATGTTTTGTATTAAAGCTGAACCTGTAGGTTTGGTTGCTGTTAAAGCACCATTTACTCCCACGTATACTGGTTTACCCGCTACAAGACCAGATGTATCTATGTTTGACTCTCTTCCTGATATAACAACTATTCCATTTCCACTTGCATTAATCGATGTTTGTGTTATTCCTATCGCCGGCATTGTTGCCGAACTATCATTAGAAGCTGTCAATACATTTACATTCTCTCCTGTAACTCCATTGGAATATACTGGTACTCCTGCAGCAATTGTTGAAGCCTGTACATTCTTAACTGTTATGATTAGATCTTCGGCTGTTCCACTACCGTCTGCTCTTACTGCATGTGAAGCACTTGTTGCTGTTAAAGCATATGATGCACTTGCTACTGTTCCTGTTACGTGTGATGCGGTTACGGCAGTAGTTGCTGTTATTGCATTATCTGCTTGTACTGCGTGAGAAGCTGATATTGTAGTATTTGAGTTAGTTGCAAAAGAAGCTGATGTCGCACTTGCTACCGTTCCATCTACATTTGCTCCCGCTACATATGATGCTGTACTTGCATTATCAGCATATGATGCTGTTGCAGACGGGTTAAAGTTTAATGCAAAAGATGACGTTACTGCAAACCCTGCATGAGAAGCAGAAGTAGCTGTTGTTGCCGAACCAGCCGAAGTAGCACTTGTGGCTGCTAAAGCTGTTGTTGCTGTTTGAGCATTATCTGCAAACTCTGCATGTGATGCACTTTCTACATGTGAGCCGGTAAAGTCTAAATCTGTTATTACACTTCCAGTACCATTTAATAACTGGCTACCACTAATCTGTACCAGTTGGCTGAAAGTTTGATCTATAAATTCGTTAGTTAAATTGAATCCCATTTTATTCTATATTTTTTTAATTAGGTGGATATTGTCTACGACTTCTATCAAATATACTCATACCTCTCTTTTCTGCTTCTTCTGCATATCCATTTCTTCTAAATACGAAAGGTGAACCATACTGGTCTGTATAGTCAGGTGAGTTTTGATATAATTTAGTATTTTGAGTTAACTCTGGAAATAATGCTTCTTCTTCGATTAAATAATCTTTTAATCCCTCTGCATAATATTCCATTTTATTTTTTACACTCTGTCTTTTAACATTGTATAAAGTCCTATCTACACTATCACTATTCTCTCCACCATTTGGTGTTAGCAGTCCATTATTTCTACTTCTTAAATAAATACTATCTAAGATATAATAATAAGCTGCATAGATAAGAAAATCTTGAGCATAATCATCAACAAGAGTTTTATAATTACCAGTTAACGCATCACTATCAACATCACTTAATAGTTTGTCATATAATAATGTACCCAATAGTCTTTGGAGCTCAATATCTTGAGCCTCTCTTATACCATTTTTTATTAGAGCAGTATCTACATTGTTATCAATGTCTGTATACTCTCTTAATTTAGCTTCAGATATTAGAAACGTCGTCGTCATTGCTTTCTAGTGTTTCGTTAATTAATGTGTCGTCTTGTTCTGTCGTCTCTACTGATGTTACTATATCTTCTACTTCTTCACCACCGTCATAAAGCTTCTTTCTCTTTACTCCAATAGTTACTTGTGGGAAGTTTACATCTATAAGTATTTCAAGTTGTCTTAAAATATCTTGTTGTAGAGGTTCAATTACGGTGTTAAACCATAATAAGAATGAATCTACTATTTCATCTCTACCGCCCAGCTGACCTTCTGTCTTAATACCTAACATCATAGGAGATGTTATTCTATGTCCAGTTAAGATCTTTTGAGTTGTAACGTCGTTAATAGTAGTATAATAGCCATCCGCTCCATTTTGAGGGATAGGCTCTATTTTTGGAGCATTTTCTGGTTGATCTACGTCCATATAGATTAAAGAACCTGCATTGGATGTACCACCATAATTTGTTCTTAAATTTCTCTCTATATCTCTTATATCATCATCCGAACCATTAGTAAACGTGGTAATTGCTATTGAAGGCGCCAACCCCTGCTCGATGTTGTTTTTGTGGAAATCATCGACTGCAGCGTCTAGCTCTATAACACGTAATGCTCCGTTATAAGCAGGAAGAGGATAATACTCCTGTCCTGGTCTGTAGTTTCTAACTACAAAAATTTGATTTGGTTGCTCTTCTTTAGAAAGAGGGTCATAACAAGGTAAGTAATCTATATCTTTACCTTTAGTACTACCATAAGTACTCCATTTAGAGCTGATGTAATAACCAGGAATCATTCCTTTGTTATCTCTTTCTCTTGCTCTTAAAAATGAAAAGTCTATATGATAAACTTCTGCTATTCTTGATCTATCCATAGACCAAATTACCTCTAGTCCAAATGAACCGTGTAAATAATAATCTAATGAAACTTTAGTAAAGATATCATTCCATGTTTCTCCCTTTGAATTCGCCCTCTCTAATGAAGGTTCAAAGTTAGCAGTTAATCCTCCACCAATTATTGCTTCAACTGTTGCATTGATAGCAGATGCGTGTATTGATGAATCGTTATATAATGCTATAAGGTGTTGTGGGAATAAATTATCTTGACCACTTTTTATATATTTCCCTTCTACAGCCTCTTTATGACTTATTCTGTCATGAGAAAATCTCTGTATATTGGAAAAATGTACTTTTTGTTTTCTATCCATTGTATGTAGAATATTGTCCATCTTCATATGGACTTAAATATTGTATAAAAGCTGGTACGTCTGAACCGGATATCCAAGCTCTGTCTGTATCAAGGGTTGTAAAACCAGCAATAGGAGTTGTATCACTCCATTCAAAACTTGCTGCATCCCATTGAACGTTAGTTGCTGACCAAGTTCTTCGTGCTGTTAATCCCTCTGCTACAGTAATAGTATAATTACCTGTATATTGAGGAAGTGTGCTTTTATTTAATCTAAATTGTAATCTTGGGTCTACCCTGTTAGGGGTGTTTAACAAAGTTAAATCTAAACTTCCTGAGCTTTGATCATAATCATGAACATAATTTAGTTCAAATGAAGCTGAAACGTTACCTGCTAAAGATGAGGTTGTTTCTGGCCATACATTTATGTATTCAAATCCTGAAGAAGAATATTGTAAACTCTGCATTCTATTTTTTTAATTATAAAAGAGAAATTGGGACTAGTGGGTATAGTACCAGTCCCTATCTCTTTATTTATCTTTAACCAGTTGTTATTCCGGATAAGAAATCTACAGTACCATTCGATGATTGTATCTCATCTGCTGGTTCTGGTTCCTGTCCAGAAAAAGTTAAAGCGTATTGGTTAGCGTCTCCAAAAGCAGTACCTGTTGCTGCTGATCCTGCTGATAAACTTACTCCCCTATATCTTCCCATTAGAAAATATCTACCTGTATAAGGTGATTCGCTACCATTATTGGTTTCAACAATAATTGATAGGTCTGGGTTTTGAGCTAATACTTTCACTTGATTTCTTATGCTCGATTGTAATTTATGGAAAGCAACGTTTAGGTCTTGCTGATAGAACACTGTTCCTGCTTCCAAAGATGGAGTAGGCGTTTCTGTAAAGTCTCCTGTCTGTCTAGTTAGTTCAAACTTATAATAAGTTCCTGAACCACTAATAGCAGATATAAGACCGTCGGATGCTTCAACTACAGAAGTAACAGATCCAGATAGAATGTAAACATTCTTAATCCCTCCACTATTATCTCTACAACCGAGCGTAAATCCTGATGTAATATCACAAGCCATAATTTGTTGTTTTAAAGGTTAAAATTTCTTTTGTTGACTACTATAGGTCGTTAGATACGAAATATGCTGGGTGTCCAACTTGAACTCCTAATTTATTTCTTAATCTATATTTAATTGCGTCATCATCTAATGAGAACCATGTTTTGAAGTTCTCTGTATCTGACATTAAATCTGTTCCGATTACCATGTCTGATGATGGTCCAACGATTACTCTTTCACTACCTACTAATCCGTATGTTCCAACGATTCTAACGTTAGGGAAGCCGGGAAGTGGCATTTCATACAGTCCATTTCTTCTTTCAACACCTGTTGGGTCAAAGTTAAATAGATTTTGGTTAGTTAATCCACTTACGATTCTTGTGAATACTTGTGGTCCTGTCCAAATTGTAATATCGTCTGCGTTAATTACGTTTGAATCTAATGCTGATACCATATCAGTTAATGCAGTATATGCAGTTGATCCTGTAATTGCAGCACCACCGATTCCACCTGGAGCAGCAGCTCCGTTAGCTTGAGTGATTAATGCTGAGAAACCATCAGCTTCTGGTACTACAGTAGAACCTGCGAAAGTAGATCCTGATGCAGCAGTCCAAATGAATAGATCATTTTGTTGCTGTGATTTTCTAACTAAGTCTCCAGTTAGCTCTTCCATAATTGCGAAAGTCTCTTCATAAGATCCTTCTGGTAAAGCCATTTTACCTAAATACTTGTCAGTTATTGTTTGTAAATTCCAGTTATCGAAAGCTGTTCTTTTCGTCACTGTTATATTTCTCTGAGAGAAAGTTGCTGATCCTGAAGCTGTGCTCACTGCATCACCACCTTGGAAATAAGGAGTAACAACAGCAAGGTTAAGAGGTTCTTGGAATTTAATTCCCTCTTGCACGCTTGTATATTCAGCCGTTGTACCAGTAAATACTGTATCTAATACAATTTTACCAGCCATTTGATTGTTAAAGTCTGCTAAAGCAGATACATTTAAAGCCATGATTATTGATTTATGTTATTTAAACGAGCAAGTGCCATTTCATACCTCTTTTTGTTGTACTTAGGGCCTTCATTCTCTGTTAATTGTTTACTATTTTTTGAAAATCTAGAAGTTGCAGTTTTAGAAACAGATGCTGGAGTCTTTGAATAGTGCTCCTTCATTTGCTCTTCATGTTCTTCTAATTTTTCTTCGTGTTCTGCCAATTTAGCTTTTAAGCCTTCCATTTCTGGTAGAACAACTTCTGCTATTGCCGCGATTACTTCTTCTCTGATGTCATCCATCTGAGTTTCGTCTTCCTCGTGTGCGTCTAGCTCTTCTTCAGCAAGCTCTGTCTTGTCTTCTACTTCCGTAGACTCTTCAGACATTTCTTCTTTAGAAGCTTCTTCTAAACTACCCTCACCTTCTTGGTCAGGATAATGTACTCCGGTTACTGCTCCACTTTCAGATACAGTGATTACTATTCCAGAGATTGTTGAGTGCTCTCCCTCTGGGGCTACCACTTTCTCTCCCTCTTCAGTTATAACATATAGAGTTTGTCCAACTTCAAAATCTCCCTCAACATCATTTGATACTTTCGTACCATCTGCTAGTTCGGCAGTTGCGAAATTGTTTAATTTTTCTTCTACGTTATTTTCTGTGGAATCTGTAATTTCTGTTAAATTAAAGTATTTGCAAACCAAAGATTTTAATTCTTGTTTATTCATATTTAAGAATTTTTATTGGTTAATAAATAAGTTATTACAAAGATAAATAGGCTATTTAACTATAGTGACAAAAAAAACCCGGCGTGGACCGGGTTCTTGAGGTAGGTTAAAAACAAAATAACAATTAACAATACAATAACAAAAGATTACCTACCTAAATTATGTATTTGATTCAATTCTGGTTTTAATTTTTTAATCCAATATGCTTCTCTTTGTTTTCTAAGTTGTGTATCTTCAACTACTTCTAATATTTCCCACTTAAGTACTTTAGTATTAACTGGAGAATCGTAATTCCAAGGTTTATGATTACCGACTCTTCGCTCCATCTTTATACTTTCTCCAACATAACGGCCTGCTTCTGTATAAACAATATAAACCCCAGGCTGCATTTTAGACTGGTATTTATTAACAATTGATTTTACGATACTTTTATTGTTTTTATGATAATCAAGACCTTTTTGTTTTCCTCCTTGATTGTAATATCTATCTTTAAAGTATACCCTACAGCACTTTCTACATTTAGAAGCTCTACCGTTAAAACCTTTTCTTGACAGGCTAAACTCTTTCCAAGGTTTATACTCTTTACATTTGGTACAGTTTCTACCCTCCATTAAACTTATAATTATAATTGTATAGCAAACCTAAACGTTTACTTTTTAACTTATACTTTTCTAACTTCTTATATAATACTACGGCTAAACAATACTTACCGTTAACTTTAAATCTATTGTTTATAGGAGTTTGAGTTTCAAGAGCATCTTCAATCTCTTTTATTTTCATTTGTAGTTCTTGTATACTCATTATGAACCAAAAAATACGTTAACAACATTATTCTCTTCTATAGTTATAGATTCAAAAACTAAGTCTTCTGGTCTACGAAAAGGTTTATGCTTTTCTATAAGTCTTTTAGAAGTAAATACTTCTTTAAGCTCTAAAGCTATAGGCATAACTAAGTCTGATATACAAGTAGCACTCTCTATATGAAATACTAACTCTTCTCCTTCAAACCTTGCTCCTTCTTTTATAGTAACTAAAAGATTCTTAAACTCTCTAAGTTTATCAAGATCTGGTTGTATCCAAAAATGGCCTTCCATATCTCTAACAAAACTTGTCATATTTATATCTTCTAATCCTTCTTGCCAAAACTCTGTAAGAGGTAAGCAAGGTAAATCTATATGTACTTTTATTTCTTGATCTGTCATTATAGATTATTTATTTTTTCAGATAACTTCATAACGTTCTCTAAATCATAAAGACTTACTTTGAGATTGTACATCATATCATTATACTTCTTTTTACTAAAGTCAAATTTTATTTCGTTACCAGGAGGTAAAAACTTTTCTTCTTTACTATCTTTAGGATGTAACATTCTATATACCTGCGTTTCAAGTTGGAGTATATCAGACCTTAGATTCATTACTTTTTTATCTATAGGTAATTCTGGGTTAGGTATAAAATCTACTTTTATAACTCCTGTTGGTATCTTAATTGTATTTACTTTATTCATATTGTATTTTTATTGTTATTTATACTTAAATATAAGAACTATTTTTCATATATACAACTATTTTAACAATTATTTTACCTAATAATTATATTTTTATGATTTTCAAGTAAATCTTTATCTTTGGTAAATACTTCATCTGATAATTCATAGGTATATACTTCCCAACTTTCTCCTGTATATACTTTCTCAGAAAAAGTTTTATATTTTAGTACATACCCCTCTCTATCTAATGCAATGTCTGATGTAATTATTCTACTCATTATTTTCTTTTGCTAATCTTTTCTTCTTTCTTTCTCTATATAGTCTAGCATACTTTCTTCTCTTCTCTCTCATTTCTTCATTTCTTGGAAAATACTTCTGCTGGAATTGTAGTATCTTTTCTTCGATACCTGCTATCATAGTCCATTCCTTGCTTTTTGGTAGCTTATCTACTCTTTCTACTTTTAAATTAAGCTTGCCCCATATTGGTTCTCCCCCTTTATCTTGTTTTATTAGTCTGGTAGTTAAAGTAGCAGGAGCGGTATTGAGAGATAAAGCGCAATGTATTGTAGATACAAAGTACTCTACTGTTCCGTCTCTATAAGTTACCTTGACAGGTTTCTGATTCATCTCTCTTAGATGACCAGTTAAACCATCTCTGTTACCTTTTCCATAACTATGTAGTATATTCTGAGATCTTGTAACCCATTCTAAGTTATCATAATGGTTATTAGTCTTATCACTATCTTTATGATTAACCTCTACATAATCTACAGTGTCTGGTTTCTTAACAAATGTTAGTGCTACTAATCTATGTACTTTCTCAAGTTTTGGTATCTTAGCACCATTTTTATATCTACCTAAACTTTCATCACCTGTGTAAAGTCTAACATGTAGATAACCCATCTTATCTTTTTGTGGTTTTAAAAACTTACTTATGGTTTCAAAATTAGTAACCACTCTACCAAAATTACTTATCTGGTATCTTGGGAATCCTTTTATTTCTTTAAATATTTCTTCTTTCATAATTATAATATAATATATTTTTTACAAATAAACAACTTTCTTTATTATAAGTATGTATGTTTTATCAAAACAAGTAAAAAACTTCCTTATAGTATTATAATTAAAAAAAATAAGTGGAATGGAAAAACTTAACTAAGTATTATATATTAAATAATTAATTATATATTATATTATATATTATTATTATATTATATTATTATTATATTATATATTATTAAACTATTATAGTATATCTTATATTTATTATTATAGGCTATAACATCACCTATATTTAATACATCCAGTATTATTTTTATTGTAAAAGTCTGGTTAAGCCATCATTACATATTTTTTTCTTTCCTCGTTCACGCCTTGAACATCCTTGACCAGACTTATTTACATACCTCTCCCGTTAGATTTATTTCATCCTATATACTTTATTAAGACTGTTGTAAAGTAATCAGAGAGACACTCTGTTACGTGAGGTTACTTTAATATGTAGCTGTTTAACTACTTCTCTTTCTTTCCTTTAACGTAATTCACTATTCTTTGAAAGCACCATGCTCCTGCTGCACCTACAAGTCCGAAGATAAATGCCATTATTATATCTTGGAAATGTATCATTGTTATTGAACCGCTAGTAAAGAAACCCGCTAATTGATATTCAGTTGTACTGTATTGCATCTATATATATTTATATATTGTTAATTAATACTAACCTTTTTATTCTGAACCATTCTGTCGCTTAGATAAGCCTCGATTGAAAATCCAGTCACTGTACCATTTTTTACTAACTCCCAAACTTTAGGGTCTTCTATTTTATACATTCCCATCCAAGAACCGACGGGGTGATCCATTCCATAAATCTGCTGCTTATCATTTTCTACACTCTCAACTATCCAAGATTCAAGCATATATCCATCCACAGTATTATCTTGTTCGTGCTCTAAGTTAACTTCATCAAGCTTTTTTTGCTCCATCATTCTATAAGCTATATCTCTAATGGTCTCCTCACTAAAGTAAACCTGATAAGGATTACCTTCATCATCTACTCTTAGAATAAGTTTGTTAGGAATCATCATTGGACCTACAACTATTTGTTGGTCATCGTCAGTTGCAAATTCAAACTTTTTAGAAAATTGCTGTACTACTTGAGGATTTTTTATATTCTCTTTAGTTTGTCTTTCTTGGTCAAGTAACAAAGCTGCTACTTCAAGTAGTCCTACAGACTTCTTCTTATACACAAATTGTTTTACCCAATTGTGTCTACAACCATACGAACCTTTATACTGGAAGATATCATAGTAACCAAATTCAGAACTATTGGCTCCTTCCAAAGTCATTTTAGCGATATCTTCCTTTCTGAATAATAAGTCAAGATCTAAAAGTCTTTTACAAAACGTTCTTGTTTTGCTATCTCTTGGACCGTTATACTTATATAATATTTTATATGCTCCTCTAGTCTGAGTTGGACCTTCAGGATTAGCAGACGCTCTGCTTGGTAATGCAAACATTTCTTCTACCGATTTCTTTTTATCTAATATCTCGTAGTCATCTTTTAACTCATCCGCTTTGTACCCTACTTGTTCTAAACGCTCTAAGAGTTTCTCTTGCTTGTCAGTAGATAGATCATCAAAGAATTTATCATTGGGGAGAGACGACATTCTTATCTCTTCTAATTTTCTTGAAGCCCATTCTATACCAGCAGTTGCCCCCCATGCGTCCCACATTAATCCTCCACAACCTTCAGTATAGGGAACATCTTTATGCTGTTGGTGGCGTTTAAAGCTCGCCATTCTAGCAATAGTATCTTCTGAAATAGGTCGTTTGTTAGCAAGTTGATTAGCTCTGGCCCATCCAATTCTTGTACCACATTCAGTTCCATTTTCGTCTCTGTATTTAAGTGCTCTTTTGGCTGCATTTGTTGCAGATTCAGGATAATCTGTATAGCTGTCAAATTCATCTTTATCGTTTATAATTATTTTACTATCACCACCCATACCACTATGATTGATACAGTAGTAGTATAATTCTTTAGGAGTATCTTCAGTTATTTGTAAATATAATTTATTATCCATTACAGCAACTCCATTAGTATATTCTTTTCCACCATCATGTGTTCCATTCATAGTAGTACTAATCCTTAAAGGGTGCTCTCCATTTGACTCGTCTGATTGATCAAAGCAATAGGTATTCCCTGTAACTAAGTGTATGTCTGGTGTTATCTCTCCATTTATAACATACTTATTACCATCATCTGTTTCTACGACAGAGACGTCAAAGTGTAAATCGTGAGCATCATAAGATCCTGTAGTTTGGAAATCTGGAAGACCTTCAACATCTAAGTCAAAGTTATCTTTCATCGCCTCTTTTATAATACGTAATGCTAAAGCATCGTGTACTACATCTGAGTTAAATGCGTGAAACCCAGCCTCTATTGCCGGTTGATTGACAAGTGCTACGGCATCAAAGCCTGCAAAGTCTTCTAATTCGTCAAGTATTAATTCAATTATTTTCATATTTTATCCTGCTAATGTTCTTCTGTTTGATAATTTAGCTTCAGCCTCTTGTGCAGTTGTTACATCACCAGATAATACATAAGCTCTAATAGTAGGTGTTATATCCTGGAACTGAGGGGCTTGATTATTTAGTAAGTCTTGCTGAAACTGTTCTTGTACCGAACTTATAGTCGGTGGTGCTAATGTTGCTACTGCCGGTGTAGATACTCCTGCTCCTGCTCCTGCACCTATTGGTATATCTTGTTTAGCTTTTCTGGTTGCATCTCTAATACTTTTTATAATAGCTGCTGCTTGTAAACCATAAGCAATTAATAAAGGTACGTTTTGAGGAAAACCAGCCTTAAGAGTTTTAGCAAAACCTGCACTAACATCTACTCCTGCTTCTCCTGAAGACATAGCAATCTTAGTTAAAGCTGCTTGAGCTTCTGCTTTTAACTCCATAAGTAACATAGCCTGTCTGGCAATAAATGCTGCTTTACCAATAGTTGACTCTGCATCTACAGTAGACTGTATTGCATCAAGCATCATAAACTTACTTTGTTTCTTTAACTCATCTAATTCAAGATCTTCCTGTACTGCTACTGTTTTATTCTCTGTATCTTCCTTAAGTAAGTCACCAGTTATTTTAGTTTCTAATGTTTTAGCCTCTATAGTACTGACTGTTTGTACCTGTCTTGCTTCTATTATTTCGGCATCTTTAGCTTTTTGTTCTTCTGCTTGAGCTATTCTTTCATTATGTAATCTTGTTCTTTCAGCAGCCTCTAAAGTAAGTAACTCTGTAGTCTTATCAAAGAATTCTTGTTCAGCATCTTGTTTACCCTCTAACAACTTTAACTCCTCTTCAATAAGTTGTTTTTTAAGATCAAATAATTTTTTAGCTTCTACTCCTTGTGCTTGTGCTACTGATATCTGCCTCTCTAAATCTTTAACGTTAGATTCAGTTTGTTCATTTATCTTCTTTTGAGCTCTTTCTGCTTCATCTGGTAAAAGATTAAAAAACTCTAACACTCCTCTAAACCTATCTATTAGATCATTTATAGCCGTCTTAACAACCTCTATTACAGTACCAACTATAGGTACTTTATTAGCAAAATTTTCTACTGCTTTAGTTACTTTATCCCAATTAGCTACTAATAACCCTACTATTACTACAAATGCACCTACTCCGGTTGCAATTAATGCTCCTTTAGTTGTTCTACCAAATGCAACTGCAGCCTTACCTCCTTTAGCTAATGCAGGTCCTAATTGTTGTATACCTTCTGATACATCTTTAAACCCTACCCCTACTGCAATAGCACTAGCAGCCTTCTTTTCAAATTCACCAAAGGCTTCTGATTCTACTCCTAATACTCCTAAAGTACCAACTACCCCTGATAAAGAACCGGCAAATAGTTTTACAGCACCATCTGCAGCTTGTATCTTTTGGTCAAAAGTAAATCCCTGAATCTCTTCATTTACTTTATCTACCTCTCTGGTTAATGCCTGAGCTTCTTTCGTTAAACTTTTAAACGCATCAGAACCTACTTCAACCTGTCTTAACTCATCGTTAATTTCGGTCAATTGATCTTCTAATTGTCCAAGAGTCTTAGCTTGAACTTGAATATCTACGTTTACTGTTGTATTAGCCATGTATTATTAAATATTATTTTTTATCACTTAAGTTCCTATATACAAGGTTTCGTACCACTTGTTGTAAACGAACCTGTACCTCCACTCTGTACCCATTGTCTATAGTTTCCACCATCAAAATAGTAACCTGAATCAGCAAGTCTACTACAGTCATTTAATCCTTTGTATAACTGTGTTGCTGTTGAGAAGTTAGCTGAATTCATATAGTATGCATTACCATCCGAACTACAATCTACTGATGACGGTAAACTAATCTCTCTACGTAATGCTACAGCGTTACAAGGAGGCGGTGTAGGTGCTGGTGTTGGACTAGGTGTTGGAGTCGGTGGGTTATTACAATCAAGGCAAGTATTAAATGCCGTATATAGTAAATAAGATCCGTTAGCTCCAACTCCCGCTGTACTATCTAATTCGAAACATTGAGATCCATCTTTAAGTACGTTAGGGAATGTAGTTCCTGTTGATCCAGATACATCTAACAATACGTCCGGTTCATCACACAGTAAGTACCTTCTAAACTCAAATGGTGCTACAGGTGCCGGTGTCGGACTTGGCGTTGGAGTTGGCGTAGGTGTTACTGGTGCCGGTGTTGGGCTAGGTGTTGGACTAGGAGTAGGCGATACCGGAGCAGGAGTAGGACTTGGTGTCGGACTCGGTGTTGGTGATGGAGTAGGACTAACCGGTGCCGGAGTTGGTGATGGAGTCGGCGATGGTGTAGGAGAAGGTGTAGGAGAAGGTGTTGGTGATACTGGAGCAGGTGTTGGACTTGGTGTTGGTGTAGGACCTGGTGTTATTGATCCACTAATAGGAACTGTTTTAGAGAACTCTGGGTACATTTTAATTAACTCTACAGTAACAATATCTCTTGCTGATAAGTTAAATCCTTTTATTTTATTTATTCTGTATAATTGACCAAGTATGTATATTTTATCGTTTAACTTTATATTTTTATATTCGTAAGGTTCAAAGAATAAATCTAATGTTATCTTTCTACTGCCTTCCCAGTATAAACTCTCAATATAAGTTTCCCAATAATTACTATAGTTATTTTTACCACCGTTTAGATTGTATGGATAATCAGTAAATGTAGTATAGGTATTGTTAAAGTGTAAATCATTAGAGACACTTGATGTTACAGGTAGATTTGATACATTTGTTAAAGTACCGTATGAACCTGTTACTTCTAAATCATTAAATGGAAAACCAATATAAAAAGATTGACCAGTTAAAAGGTCTATATTATTTTTGTATCCTATTCTTGGCTTAAAAGCAAAACTATTTAATTTACCGTTATCAAATTTGTATAGGTGAGGGTAAATAAAGTTTGTAGCAGTATTTATTCTTGTAGAAGGAGTAGTGTTATCAAATTGACTAACTCCAGTAGAACCACCAACAATTACAGGTGCAAAGAAATCACCTATTGTTTTCTCACCCTGTGATAAATCATTATCAGCTAATACTCTTATAGTACCGTACTGAAAATTAGGATCATTATCTATAGTTATTTTAGAGAATCTATCTTCATCATCTGAGTTCTTAAATTTTAACTCTCTTTCTACTTCATCTACTGTATGTGTTATAGACTTTCTTTTAGCTGTTTCGTATCTATACGTCCAATCTTTTACCTCACCACTTCTTATCCAATCATTCATAGTCTCTATTTCTATGATTTTTGGATTATCTACATTGGGTGTTATAACAAGATTAAACTGCTGGATAAGTCCTCTTAAGACATCTAAAGTTTTAGTATCTGGGTTCCATTGTAAAGACATATCAATAGTAGATCCATCTATATCATCTGGTGCTGCAGTACATTGGAATACATTATTAAAGAAACCAACACTTAGATCATTACCTCCTGAACCTGCGGTTCTAAAGTATTCTAACCACACCCATACATCTTCTCCTTTGGTTACAGTAGCGGTTGTATTTATAGCTAAATTAAAGGTAGCAAGACCTGAGGCATTACTTAAACTTATCTCATCTTGTGCTATAACAGCACCAGAACCTGCAGCTCCTCCTCCTGAACCAGGACAAGGTAAAGTTCCTTTCATTAAAGATATCCTTATAGTAGCAGTTGCAAGTGTTGCAAATGTAGGATTAAAAGCAGATACATTACAATTAAAAGAATGTTCTCCTGTAGCTTGTACATCATAAAAAGAACCTGTAGTTGTAGTGGATACACCACCAATACAAATAGGAGTAAAAGCAGAAGACGGGTCACTTATTTCTTCAGTATAACCTACTCTTCTAAATTGACTTGCAGCTGATTGTATTGCATAAGTCTGTACATTAGTACCAAAACCACATTGTGCCTGGAAAGTAGCAGCAGTTGAACCACTAACTACTGGACCTAAACCTTCTTTAGGTTTATTTAAAATGTATAGTTTATTAAAGTCATCTGTCTCAGTAAATGAACCTGTATAGGCAAAACCACCTTGTGCAAAGATAACATCAAGAGTATCTTTTACTTTAACTGCAGGTAAGTACTGTTCTATCTGCATTGGTGTTAAAGGGTTAGAAATAGTAGCATCATTTGACTGACTATTACCTAAAGCTATAGCTGCAAAAGACGAACTGTTACCGTCTGGAAATCCTTGATGTACTAATGGATAAAATACACTACCACCTAATATACCATCATCCCAACTATTAACTATAGATTGAGAAGTTAAAACGTGATTATAATCAGACCAGTCAGCATCTTTGATTAACTTATTACCCAGGGTTGACTCTAAAGATACCGGCTGATCATAAACCTGTACATTGTAACTAGCATATCCATCTTCACTTACCAAACATTCATTAACTGCTAATCTACCTTCTAATATTGTGTCTCCATTGGATAATACCGTCACAGGCATTGAGTTATACATTCCTACTGCATTATCTTGAGCTATATCAAAGGCAAAGTTAAACACTTTATTTGCAACAAAGTAACCCGGTACTTTAAATGTTTGAGAACCTACACCAAATACCTTTCCTACTTCTCCTGCTTCTATCGTAGACATATCCACTCTTATAGGAAGAACGTTATCTATTTCTATATCGTAGTTTACACTTTGTGAAGTTACTCTTAATATTATATTATCTAATGCTGCCATTTATTGTGCGTCGTATTCTAGTTTACCTACATAGTTATTTGATCTTCTTGCATTTGCATAAACAAATTCTATATTATATTGAAATAATTTGTTAGAAGCCTGTGTAGTGTTTACTTTATATTGGTTATTAGTTATAATAATAGGTACAAAACCATTATCTGTTTGTATATATACTGAAGGAGAAAAGAACATAAATTTCATCCAGTTAGCTTTAACCTCCGGTAGGTATGTAGTTGATATTTGATAAATATCTTTGTATTTTTTATAAAGATCTGTTAATCCTCTACCTTCTTTCTTCTGAGATGCATTATCTAGGTTTACACCTGTAGTTGGATTTAACCAATAGTTTATTCTATTCTCAGTTATTTGTTCTTTTTCTATCTCAGTTCTTTTTCTTACAGGGTTATAAACACTATAATAATCATAAACACCGTATCTGTTAATCCAAGCAAATCTAGTCTTTTCACCACATTGATCTGGTTTATTCCAAGTCGATTTGTTAAGACCAATAGCATCAGTTTGAGGTAAGCTACCATAGTTAGGAGACAGTCTATACTGTATATTTTGTGTTGTACCTGCTTGATCGACTCTTGTAGTTACTGAAGAAGCAGATGGATTATTTAAAGCAAGAGACATTGATATACCTGGAATAGAAGCTGGCTCTATAGAAAGTAAGTTTTTAGGTCCTATACCAACATGATGTAATTCATATGGACTGCTACTACTTTGAAAAGTATGCTGTAAATTATATAAACTATTTCCTTCATTGTCGTCTACTGTTATTAATACCTCTTGTACTGAACCAGTATGAATGGTTGATAAAGTCATATAATCATCTAACTCTAAATAAGTAATGTTTTCCCAATCCCCTGCTTCAACATGAACACCCGTACCATCAACCGGTGAAGGCATATCTGTTAATACTTCAGACTCTAAAGGTATTTCTTGGCTAAATACTCCAATAGAGAAATCATTCGAATTATCTACACCCGGTATAATTGCCATTTCATAAGTTACTTGATTTGGATAAGCCGTTATAGAAGAAGAAGGTGATGTACCATATTGTTCACCAAACTGTAATACATAGTTCTTTAAACTACCTGATGATAAATAACTCTCTGGTATTTCCCATACCGCATCAAATTCTACATTTTCTTGAAATACATCAGCAGGATTAAATACTGCAGAAAATCCCTTGTTAGGTGGTTGTTTCAATCTTGCTATATAGTCACTTGAACCAGATTCATATATATCTAAAATAAACTTATATTGGTTTTCAGTATAGTTAGAACCAGATGTAGAACCACTTACTATAAATTGCATATAAGTAAATGCTACATTAGGTGTTGATGCTGAAAGGTGTAAGGTTACTGGCATTAGTATACAAATGATTTATTAGCAAACGACCAGTTTATATTATACTGGAATGTTTTGTTTCTCTTATTATTTTCTTGCCATCTATAGTTAACATCGTTTATTATAATAGCTCTAAGGTCATTATTGTACTCTGTTCTTAAGTAAGTATCTCCTAAAGATGCCTGTGTGGCTGCTGGAATATACATGTACACGTTATTGCTATCAAACATTTGTGTTAACCAATTAGATGTTTTATCACTTACATAATCTGTTGATATAGTAAACTGTTCTGTTAAAATAGAACTTATTTGTTTTTCTCCTCTATTGTTTATGTTAAACGGTGAGGTAGTTTGGTTATAAGTAGGTTGTGGCTGAGTGTAACTCTCCCTGTCTATCCTATCAACTTGTTGTAAGATATTATATACATTATAAAAGTCCCACATACCGTAGTTATTCTGCCATATAAACCTTACGTATTCAGTTTCGGTAGTCTTCTTATTAGGAAATATGGCCATTCGACTTACCTTGTTACAGGGGTAAAGAGAGTGGTTGGGTAACATAAAATTTACAGACTTGTAAGCAGTAGGAGAAGTTTGTTTAAAAGTAAGCCATGCTGCAGCACTACCACTTAATAGCCCTCTATCAGGAACAGTACTATTTAAAATATTAAACGGACCAACACCTACTGTACTTATATCTTCTGATGCTGTAGATCCAGTTATAGTCAATAAAGACGAACCGGTATAATGGTCTATTGCTTCTGCACATACATTTATTTCATAGTTACTTTGATTTAAAAGAGTAAGTGTCTGATAATCTGCATAGTCTGCCTTAGGACATTCTCTTAAAAAGTCATATTCATTTATGTCATAGATAACATCTGGCATATCCGAAAATATGTTATTGTTATTTGTCTTAAGAGATGCAGTGTTAAAATTATAGTCACCACTCTCTATATCTACCTTACCTTGAAATATTTGTATTGTTTCAACTATTGAACCAGTATGTGTTTGTAAACTTGAAGAAGGTGAGTCTGCAAACTCTTCACCAAAACTACAGCTAAATATCTGTATTGTAGATTGTCCTGAACTAGGTATTGGGTTAATAGGACTACTAGACCATGCCATACTGTTTTCATCCCAGGCCAGATACCTGTTAAATACATTTGCAAGATCTATAATACCGGAACCTGTAGTGTTAGGATAATACTTTAAAGTTACATCAGGATAATCTAGGTCTTGATTAACATCAAGCTCAGTAGTAGATATCTGTGCTATATACCTAAACTGATCTTTAGATGAACTATCAGATGTAAGTGTATACAAGAGATTAGTCCTTGATGCATTAGGTGTTGTAGGTTTCTGTGTAAGTGTTAAAGCCATTATTGTTTAACGTTTATATCTTCCAATGCTCCGTCTATATTAGCTACTACTGTATCTATACCGGCCTCTTGTAATATTTTTTTACCCGTTGTACTCATTACCTGCTGTATTGACGGGGTAATAAATGGTCGAGGTTTTGGGTCGGTACCTCTTTTTTCTATTTTGTTAGCAATTGCGAACGCGAACTGCTTCACAGTTAATCCTTCCGGTATAGGTATTCTCTTAAAACTTAACCAGTCTATAAGGGGTTGTACCGGTGGACGTTTACCTGGTTTTCTACCATCACCCTGGTCTACGAATATACCGTAGGTTAACATAGTACGAACTAGTTCATAATTGAACTCTCTGGTACGTACATCATATGTTATACTATTGGCCAGATCACCTCTTCCATATGACCCGTTCTTTTTTAGGGTCTCTATCATAGTAGACTTTAATTCGTCTCCTACTTTGATTAACGCTTGATCTATGGTCATTTATTATTGCTTAGGGTAATCACAAAAATCTAACATAAATGGAGTCACTATATCTAAAGTAGCCACCCATCCGTATACTCTATCTTGAAATGCTTCGTTAACCGGTGCTGCATTTGCCAATTGTACATCGTATACTTGCTGTCTTTGTGCCGGTCCAAAATTAAACCATGCCATTATATCATACAAATACATTTCAGTATTTGATACTACGTCAATGTTTGACTGACTTTTTATCTTTGGCTGGTCTAGTACATACAACTCTACACCCAATGTTCTCTGTTTATCCACAAGTGTAGCCGATAAAGGTCTTAGATAAACAAAGGGGTATATTCTATTTACTGCCGATGCATCTAAATAATCTAGTGTACCACTATCAAATGAACTTATGGATAGATGTTCGTCACAGGCTTGCTGGAAGTCTTCTACTATCTCTCTGTATTGTATATTTTGTACTGGCATGCTTTATTTTAACTTTTCTACTTTTTCTTTATTGATCATCAACATAGCCGCTATACGGTTATTATCAAACCCTTTGTCTCTTAATGCTATTACTTTCTCTCTCATTACTTCATCCTTATCCGGTAGAATGTTATAGGCTTTAGGTAACTCTTTCTTAGAGACAGTTTTTATCTCGGTGTAATCACCTGATACGTATTCGTCGTCTGTGTATGTTTTCTTTTTTCTTGCCATAATTGTTATCTGTATCTTGCCTGCTGCATGGCCTTCTTCTCGGCCTTTCTTACTTCGTTATTATAATCTTGATCTATTTCTAAATAGTTTAGCACGGTTGGGAAGTTTATATCCGTTATTGAGCTATCCCCTGTAATTGTGAGTATATTGGACTTACTGAGTTGGTATATAGTCCCCCACCACCCGTAGTGTTCCTCAAAAGACTTTCCATCGTCAACGAGTTCATCTCCCTCTTCAGTTTCTTTGATATCACCTCCGAAGATGGAGTACTGTTTAAATAAAGACTTCCTGTTGACAAAAAAAAACTAAGTGCACCTGTTAATATGTGTGCCGGGAAAGTTTTAAATTCTTCCTCTCTCATCTTTCTTGTCTTACTATCATACTGCTCTAACTCGTAGTAATCAAATACATTCTCTACTTTATTAGAAGCCATTTTAACTCTCTGTTTAACTATAAACTTAATACTATCAAATTTATGGTTGGTTATTGGTCTGTATAATATAGCTGCTATTTTATGTAAATTACCTTTAAGGTCTTTACAAAGATTCTCAATATCAATATAACAGCCAAGGGTCATATTTTTTATATCTGAATAACCGTACAATACATCATTCCACTCTATAATAGAATGAAACTCGTTTTGGTTATCTCCAAGATCTTTAAACTTACCGTAAACGTCTTTTAAACTGCTTACAGACCAAGTCTTTATTTCTTCTTCATTGTATCCTGTTAGGGCTTGTAAAGTTATAGCTATTTGATCTAGCTTCTCTTTATCTTCTATTGAATTAATTCTATCGAATTGTTCAACTGTTAAATATTCCGGGATTTCTATTTGGATTGTTTTCTTCTTCATTTAAAATAAATATAAATTAAGGTTTGAGAAGTACCTATGTTATTTAGGTCTTCCAAATGTTGGTTTAACTTTGCTTATACCTGATATTCTTATTGGCTTTCTTTCCAT
>WLWH01000895.1_pt1 | contig 22764 bp, 23 predicted proteins | sample 6712741 | NCBI WGS metagenome assembly WLWH01 (sample SAMN12718694, study PRJNA515312) | sponge metagenome | isolation source: marine sponge | host: Mycale hentscheli | place: New Zealand: South Island, Marlborough, Capsize Point | collected 2003-05-01
CTTTGTTGTGATATTGTTTTATTAATTTTTCTGCAGAATCTTTCATTAAACCTAACTCTGCCATTAATTTATTTTTTCCCATACCATACATCAAACCTAAATTAATTGTCTTGGCTTGTTTACGTTCAATACCTGCCATGTCTGCAACAACCTGGTGAAAGTCTGCATCACCTTGATTGTATGCTTCTACAATTTCATCAACGCCTTCTAAATTTTGTAACTTTGCATAGTGTACTAAAATTCTAGGCTCTTGTTGTGAATAGTCAAATGATCCCCATGTAGTTTTTTCTTCTGGAATAAATATAGATCTAATCAAAGGACCCAATTCAGGATGTCTTGCAGGAATCTGTTGTAGGTTTGGATTACTCATTGAGAATCTACCAGTTACAGTTCCACCTTGGTCTGATCTAATTTGATTTATGTCTGCATGTATTCTACCATTGTGTGCATGCTTTGTAATTGAATCTATAAATGTAGTGTGAGCTTTGTTTATCTCTCTTGCATCTGCAATTAGTTTTGGTAATTCGTGTGGATGATTTTGTAAAAAGTTTTTTGTAAAACTTGGTTCATTACTTTTTTCTGTTCTATCATACGGAAGTTTTAATTTATCAAAAGCTTTTGCTATACTTCGTGCTGCATGTATTTCTACCTCAATTCCTGTTAAACCCTTGATTTTACTGACAATTTTAGCCTCTCGATCCATAAGATTTTTCTTAATATTGTCTGCTTTCTCAAGATCAACTCTTACACCTTTGAATCTCATATCAACTAAACATGGAAACAATTTAGTTTCTAAATTAAATACATCCATTAGTTCTTGATTGTATAATTCTACTTTTAATCTTTGCCAAAGTTTTAGTGTAGACTCCGCATCACGTTCCGCGTACTGTCCAACAAAAAGCGCTGGCAATCTCCACATATCTTTTTTAGGATCAAGACCATAATCTTTTGCAGCTTCAATTAAAATTTTTTCATCTTTACCTAAACCTACATAATGTTTAGCTAGTATATCTAATCTGTAAGATAGTCTGTTTTCATCAATAAGACTGGCTGCAATCATTGTGTCAACAATGTGGCCATTTATTGTCATGCCTTCTCGACGTAACCAACACACATCATACATCGCATTGTGAAATATAAATGTAGTATCGGTTTGATTAAGTATATCTTGTAACCAAGAGTAAACTAATTTCTTATCCATGTTACCACCACCTTCATGTGCAACAGGGTAATAACCTTTCCAACCATCAACAGCTACAGCTACACCAACTATGTGGCCATCGCCTGCAACGTTAGCAGAACCAAGACTTAATAAGTTTGGATCATTTGTTTCTAGGTCAATTGCTATTTCTTTATAGCCTTTTAAATCTTTTAATCCGTCCGGCATTACCCATTCCGTTTCAGGAGTAAACAACGGAATTTGGGTACTTCTCATGAGTAATCCCTTTCAATAATCATTTCTAAATAGTGTATTGCTTTCTTCACGTCCTCTTCTTTTCCTTTAGATTGATGTCTACAGATATACTTTATAGCGTTGCCTTCTGCAAAAAGCAACTTGTTTTCATTTATAAAATGTGCTGGCTGAATTTTCATCGAGCGGTAATGTTTCCCGCCTACCTGCTTTTCTAAACTATCATATGTTGTGCCTTTAAATAAATCTTTATTTGTCATAGTTATCCTCCATAAAAAATTATATCCTTTATATTTTCATAAGTTATTGTGCTTTGTGCATTTCTTAATAAGAAATCTAATCTTTCCATTATTAATTTTTTCTTTCTTATTTTAGAAACTGTAGTTCTTCTTAATCTTCCTTCTAATTCTTTTAAATCTTCTTGTTCCCAATTAGGTATAGATAAAACATTTTTATGTCTGTCAGATACTTTATCGTATAATAAATAACATGTTTCTGTGTAAGTAGGGGTTAAAGGCCCTATCAAAAGATTACATTCTCTGCACGCAGGTAACGTTTCACCTCTTTTATATCTTCTTTTTTGACCAGAATTTGCTACAGATTCTTTGTAGTGATGTCTATCTCTTCCAGGTTCACCACAATATATGCAAGTTATAATATCAAAATTAATTGGTTCGGCCATAATATTTATCTTCTATTTCTTGTTGTTTCTTTTTTTCTGCATACCTTGCATCAATTATTCTTTTATTATAAATATTTCTACAATCTGTAGAACAATATTTTTGACTAACATATTTCTTAATAAATTTTTTATCACATTCTCTACAGACTAATTCTTCTCCTATATTCCATTTTTTCTTAACAGAGTCTTGAAACATTTCTCCTTTAGGAACAGGTGAAACATAAGTTTGATTCCATTTTTTCATTCCACATTCTTTACTACAATACTTATGATGTATATTTTTAGGTTTAAAAACTGTCGAGCACTCTATACATTTTTTCATATTAAATATGCCTTTTCAAAATTTTTAGGATCTACAATATGCAATTCACGCTTCGCGCGCGTCGCTCCGGTGTAGAATAACCTGTGTAATTCGTCAGGGTCATGACTAAAAGTTTCTAACGCAGCATTGGTCAGGTCCTGCATTAACAATACCTGGTCCGCTTCACCGCCTTTAGCACCATGAATCGTAGACATTTTTATACGTGGGTTTTTATTTATCTGTTCGCCATTAGCTCTCATATTTCTAATATAGTTTTCAGTCATTGGGTCCAACCCTTCAAACGCTTCGTACCAAACATTATCTGTTATTAATCCATGTTGTTCTTTACATTCTTTTATTGTGTATTTGGAATCTGCATGAAACAATTTACCTTTTCTAAATCCTTCTAATACATTTGATCCTAGGTATTCGTATATGTTTTTTATTTCTAATGTATTAAGCATGCTACCTTTACGCCATGCCTCCCAGTTGTTAAGTGCTAGTAATAGTTTAAGTGGTATAGAATTCATACCTTTGTATTGATAATACCATCCACGAATCTGACATAGTTCTTTGACATCATCTAAAAAATAGTTTGCTGATGACAACACCAGCCAATTACCTTCTGACATATCTACTTGTGTTACGTCTGAATATCTTTTTAAGATACCTTCAGCTGCTCTGGGTTTGTAATCTTTGTCAAATCTGTTTTGTACTTTACTTATAATGTTTTGTGATAGCTCATGTATAGGGCCACCTGGTATTCTATATGATTGATCAAGAGTTTTGATATCATCTACTTCTTCTTTTAATGCTATAAAGTGATCTACATCAGCTCCAGCCCACTTGAATATGGCCTGGTCATCATCACCTGCTATGTATGTTTTGTTTGCTCTGGACCAGATTTTTCTTACCATGTCCCATTGTAAAAGAGACAGGTCTTGCGCTTCATCTATAAATAAAACTTCAAACTTATTTATAGAATCTTTTAAAATAAACTCTTCAAGTAAATCAGTAAAGTCTCTCAAACCTTTTTCTTTTTTAAATTTATTTAACTCTTCAGCTAAAAGATACAATGTATTTCGCTCTATGTCTAACATGTTTTGCCTAGAGTCATAATACTCAAGTAAATCCATACGTTTTACACGTGCTGTATTTATGATTGTAAGATACTCATTATCAGAATTGAATGTACCATCTTCTGTAGAATACTTTGCAGTCTTAATAGGTATGCCACATTTTTGCCCAAATTCTTTATAGTCTTCTGACTTCATCATTTTTTCTTTAGTCATACCTAACTGATTAAATGCATACGAATGTAAAGTTCTAAAAAATGGAAGATCATTTTCTTTATCTAAACCAAATTTTTCTGCAGCTCTGTCTGCTGCCTCTGTTGCCGCTTTTTTTGTAAATGAGAAGTAACCTATTTGTTTAGGTCTTATCCCATTTTGTATAAAGTCGTCGACTAATTTTAACAACGTTGTTGTCTTTCCGGTTCCTGGTGGACCCAGTATTATTGTCTTCATACTTTTTCAATTTCCTTTCTGCTATTTGTAGCTGTACTTGTGTAAGTTCTAACTCTTCTGTTAGTTCTTGTATTATTAATCTAAATCTTAAATGCCAATTCTTGCCTACATCTCTGTCATAAGTTGGTGGTTTAGACATTAAAATACCTCCTCTTGATATTTAACTGGTGATACACTTGCATCAATTTTTTTCATTGTTTTAATTTTAATTACTCTTGGTTGTTGAGTCTTAACTCTTAATCTTGTTTCTTCTACAAATATATCTTCTAATCTTTTTATTAAGTTACCTGTTTTAATTTTATCCATGTCCCAATTATTCTTTTTTAGAAATGCATAAAAGTCTTCCATTCTAAAATATGTAAAGCCATCTTCTGTGTATGGTAGTTTATTAAATATATCATCTTTAGTTCTTGCTGCTTGTCTATTGGTTGTCCAATCTTGCAAGAGTCCTGTCAGTTCATTAATTGGATCTAAAGATTCTAATGGTTCTACTTCTTGTAAGTTTCCCATCATAGGTTTTAAAAAATGTTGTTTCCAATCTTTTGGTTTTGGTACAGGTACAATTTTATTTGCTTGATCTAAACATGCTAGTGCAAACATACCTGGATTATAAAGTTGTTCTGATTTTAATTCTATTCTAGTTTTGTCTACATTTAAAAACCATTGTGGAGGATTAGAAGTATACTTTGTTAAACTTCCAAGTATTGGCATCTCTTCCTCACCGAATCCTACACCAAATCTTTTTGTTCTGCATAAACCTGACTGACATACAGAATTAATAGGTGCATCTTTACATCTATACTTGTCATAACCTTTTCTGTTAACTGATTTAATTAATTGCTGCACTTCACTATTACTCAAAGGTGGGTCCATATACTTTAAGTTTGCTTCTACTATTTTATCTTCCCAACTATCTGGTTGAGATTGTTTGTAGTACACAGCAATATTAAACAAAGCATTGTTTCTGGACCCTTGTCCAAATCCTGTTGCAGCTAATTTATTTAGACACGGCGGTCCCAAGGGGAAAGCCTCTTCTCTTTTCTGTTCTGCAACTCGAATTCCTTCAACATCTCCTCTGGTGCAACTATACTTATCATACGCAGAATAAAACTGCTCAAGTTCAAGAGCATTACCGTTATCATCAATCGCATATCTTAATCCTTTCGTGTTATTGTAGTAGGGTAAATTTAAAAAGTTACCTGTGTCCCCACGTTCCACAAGTATCTCTGTTTGTTTTGGAAATATTTCTGATCCTTCATACCCAAGTATGATTGACATCTCTTTTAATTTTGATTGCATCAAAGATGCAGGAATGTTTTCTTTTGTAAATAAAAATACGTGAGCTCCGCCTGATTTACTACGGCAGACTATGAGAGGTAATTTAAGATCCCTAATACTTTTAATGAAGCTAGTATGATCAAAGTTATATTCGTCAATATCAATACACCCCCACCTACAATCATTGTTTTCCGTAATGGGGATGATCCCCAAGGCTGGTCCTTTTCCTTCGAGGTGATTTGTCCAGAGTTCATCGGTGACGTCTTGACGAACAATAAAAGCTTTGCCTTGTTGCTTTCCGTTGCTGCCTCGCTCACCTGGTTGATATTGTCCATAAGCGATTTCTAATCCTGAAAATATTGTTTTAAATTTATTCATTATCATTTCTTCTTTCTTTGTAAAGGGCGAAGTTGCCTTCGCCCCATATTTCCTCTAGTACGGTGTACTATCAGAAGATGTCTCTTCCACATCTGCTTTTGTTTGCACGCTTCCTTTGGATACATTACCGGCAAAATCCTTTGCACTTAAATACAAAGTCTTGTCGTCCTGTCCCATAATTCTGTCTTGCGTAACCACCCATCCATACCAAGAACCTTTGTCGTTCTTTTGTAGTGTAGATGCTAGGTTATACACAACTCCATGCATAGGTGGGATAGCAAATCCACCTTTTCCATCAGGTATTTGTATGGTTTTCATCATAGAATTCCATTTTTTACTGACATTTAATTGAGTTGATTTCATTGTAATCAAAGCAGGAGTATAACCACCTGTTTTTGTCTCAATCATTACATAGTAAGACGCTGTCTCTTCAAGATAATTACCATTTGGTAATCTAATCTTTGAGCCATCTCTCTTACCTGTTGCAATTACCGGACTGTTCGGTAGGTGAACTGCGACTGGAGCACCTGGTCCGTCCCCTCTATCCGACCACTCTGGGTAATCTTTTTTGTAGTAACAAGGAATAACCTTGATACCTTTCTTACCATCGAATAATTCGCTGGTAACAGTATTATAGATCATACCTGGTTTGGCACCCTCTATATACTTTGCATCACCATCAGTTACCTGCGGTGATAGCTGTCCCAAGATTCTGACAAAAGGCAACGCCATATCGTCTTGTGTCATGTTCTCAAAACCCTTTGAATCATTGCCAAACAAGGCAAGTGATCCAGTGTCTTTTTTCATTACTTCATTACTCATTATTGTTTCTCCATTATTTCCGAGTTATTTTAGTTTTGTCTTTAATCCATGTATTAAAGACATCAGAAGGCATGTCGAGCCCGGACTCAACACGCTCCTGAAAAAGAGCCGTCAATGTATTCCAAGCCGCATCAGATTTCTGCTGCGGATCAAATCCATTTTCAGCTGCAAGGTTCAACAATTGTTTAGCCTTGTCATCTTCTCCCTTTCCAAACGTCACAAAGATATTGTTTTTAATAATATCTCCTAACCCTTGGTCACGAAGCCATTTATAGGCCGCTTCTCTCTTCACTTCATCTTTTGGAAGAGTGCACCTAAATTCTTTTTTAACAGATACATTAGAACCATCAGCTAATTTAATTGCTGACAATCCTTGTTCTGCTAATAATTCTGGTATGATACGAGAACTTATCTCGTCTATTTCTTCTTTTTTATTTTTGACTTGTTCTTCTAAACTTACAAGTTCATCTTCTTTTGTTTTTAATCTAACACACTCTTGTGCAATAGTTGTTACCTCTACATTATCTAAAAGATCTTTAGAATCTTTTAACATTTCATCTTGTATATTAAAGGACCCACTACCTGTAAAAGTTTTTATTTTTATTTTATTCTTAATACTCATTATTATCCTTTCTGATAGAGATCGAAATTAATTGGATAATATTTAGCCTCTCGTCGATCCCATTTCAAGAGATTAAATTTACCACTTGTATAGTCGCTTACAATAGCACAAGAAATTCCTATCACTGCAGGATCTCCTGTTAAAAGAACATAATCTTGTTGTCTTACATCTTTTAAATTTTTTTGCATCTTAAATACAAATGGACTTGATGAGAATATTATCTGTGAATCTGGACCAAAGTTAGGCAAACATATTACAAGATAACCGAAATCAGAAGCACCTAAAATATTTATATTTGCAGGTGGGTGTTGTAATACATAAACAAAATTTTCTTTAGGATTCTCTTGTTTAAAAGATAAAAAATCTGCTAAAGATTTTGGCTTGTACAATTCAAAAATTTTATTCTTCATTCTATTATTCTCTTGACAGTTTATATAATAGTATTTATATAATTGTCAACTAGAAAGAAGAAAAAAATGATAAACTATAAATTTAAGACTAAACCTTACGACCATCAGTTGAAAGCTTTAGATAAGTCATGGGATAAAAAACAATATGGCTATTTTATGGAGATGGGCACAGGTAAATCTAAAGTGCTTGTTGATAATATGGCTATGCTATATGATAAAGGTAAAATAAATGGGGCGCTAATTATAGCACCAAAGGGTGTATATAACAATTGGTTTACTCAAGAAATACCAATACATTTATCTAGTCACATAAAACCAAAAATGGTACTCTGGACTGCTTCAACATCAAAAGCAAAGGATAAAGAGTATCAATCATTATTCGAAACTGGCTATGACCTTCACATCCTAATCATGAATGTTGAGGCCTTGAGTACAGACAAAGGTAGATTGTTTGCTGGTAAATTTTTACGTGCACACAGAGCTTTGATGGCTATTGATGAATCTACTACTATCAAAACTCCTACAGCTAAAAGAACTAAAGCTATTGTAGTTTTAGGTAAAGAAGCTTATTACAAAAGAATACTTACAGGTTCTCCTGTAACTAAATCTCCACTAGATTTGTTCAGTCAATGTAATTTTTTACACGAAGACTTACTAGAATGTGGCTCTTACTATTCATTTAAAAACAGATATGCTGTTATGAAGACTCACAATTTTGGTGGTCGTAGAGTACAATTAGTACATAGCTATCAAAGATTAGATGAATTAGCTGACATATTAAAAGGTTTTTCTTACAGAGTATTAAAAGAAGATTGCCTAGATTTACCAGATAAAGTGTATATCAAAAGAGAAGTAGAGTTAAGTAAAGAACAAAAAGATGCTTATTCTACTATGAAATCCGCGGCCCTCGCTTTACTAAAAGGTAAAGTTGCAACAGCGCCTCACGTTCTAACGCAAATGATGCGATTACATCAGATAACTTGTGGCCATTTAAAAAATGATGATGGCACAACTACTGATCTTAAAAATGGTAGAATAGATGAATTGATAGATTTACTTGATGAAGTAGAAGGTAAAGTTATTATCTGGGCTAACTATGTTCATGACATAGAGGGTTTGGTAAAAGCTATTAGTAAAGAGTATGGAGATGAAACTGTTGTACAATATTATGGTGCAACGTCATCTGATGACAGAGCTAAAGCTATCAAATCTTTTCAGGACCCTAAATCAAAAGTAAAATACTTTATAGGTAATCCACAGACCGCAGGTTATGGAATTACTCTTACAGAAGCTGGTACAGTTGTATATTTTTCTAATGGATATGATTTAGAAAAAAGGCTACAGTCAGAAGACAGAGCACACAGAATAGGTCAAAAGAAGTCGGTAACATACGTAGACTTTATAGCACCAAAAACTGTAGATGAAAAGATTGTAAAAGCATTAAGAAATAAAATAGACATTGCTAGTCAAGTCATGGGAGAGGAATTAAAAGAATGGATTTAATTATTTTAAATGATGGTTTGTATCAATTAATACCTGTAACCAAACAAATTATGGAAGGTATAGTTATAACTGCAGAAATAAATTGTTTTGATTTATGTGATATACTTCGAATCAAATTAACAGGATATGCTGATAGTTTAAACCTACATATAATGAATGATGGGTCTGGTAGTTTTGTTGGTTGTATGTGTAGATAGGATTTTCTAGGACAAAAGTATTTTTTGTTAAAAATTATAAATCAACTAATCCCGTTTCACGATTCAAGAATTTGTATTCTATTTTTGTTGTAGCAAAATCATTTTTAATTTTATTGCAGATTTTTTCTACATCAAACTCACCACAACTATAAACATCAAACTGCATTAGTGCAGGATTAGGTTCATCCCAAATGTGCATTGTAATGTGTGAAGTTTCAATGATTGCAACACCTGTGATACCTCTGTTGCCAGGCATTCTACAATACTTAACATATGGTCCCATAAATATTTTCATATCTATAGACTCTACAAATTCTTTCATCCATTCTGTAAGTTGTTCTTCATCCATTGGTGGACGAGAAGCCTCTGCTCGGATGATTAAATGTTTATGTACTAATAAACTATTTTTCATCCCGGCTCTTTATACTAAATCTTTTGCTTTGCCTAGTATTGGTTTGTATTTAGTTTTGCCTTCTGATCTATAAGCCCATAAAAATGAAGCTCTTGGTTGATCAGGAATCCAGCTGCAATGTATCCATCCCGAGTTGGGTTCGCCAGGAGTGTAGTACTCGACGATCAATTGATCATACGGTAGGTTATCTTTAATCCAGTCAGCTAGTTCTGCATTATCTACACCAACACATTCGAAGTCTGCGGCTTCAGCTTTTGCGTGCTGTGAATTTGCAGAGCTACCAATAGCCATACATAAATCCACGCTCCGGTATCCGCTAGTCACCTTAACTCTGCCAAAATGATCACGTACTGGCTGTAAAATATTTTCACACAAACCTTTTAATTTTTCTATTTGATCTGCGTTAGGATTATTATCTATACCTTTACGTATAGCTGTGTCTGATTTAATTAATTCTTGAAGACTAAAATTACGAGAAAGATCCATTAATTTAATAATCTTTCTATGGCGAAGAGTGCAGCAGTTCCCGCAGCTGCCAAGAGAACCCAATAGACCTTGTCTATCTTACCGCCCAATTTCTCGACGTCTTCGTGTACATGTTTTAAATTTTTCTTAACACCTGAAATGTGTCCGTATAAAGATAAAATGTGCTCTCTTGTTGTTTTAGGTTCTATTGCCATTAGGCTAATCCCTTTTGTTTTAATCTTATTGCTTGTTCTCCTGGGGATAATAAAGCAGTTTCTGTTGATGTCAATCCCGTAGCTTCATTGACTGGAGCCTGTGCTGTTGTAATATTAACAGGTGCTGGCTGCGGCGGTAGTGGTGGTGTTTCTATTTTTTTAGAAGCCATTTTAACTGGCTCTTCTTCTTTTAAATCTAGATTAATTATATTTTGACTTTGATCATCTGGTTTTGGATCAAATTTAAAAGGCTCATTTATTGATGTGCCATCTAAACTATCAAATACTTCAAATAAATCATCTCTTGGATAATGAAAATCTTCATTCATACTTCTTTTTTTATTCATACCAGAACGTTTTTCATTTCTTTCAATAATTTTTAATTTTTTCTCAAATAAAGATTCACTAAATTTAACAGGAACAAACTCACCATCCATTAATCTATAAATTACTTTTTTACTAATACCAGTTCTTGCTAAAAATTGATCTTCAATTTGTTCATCTGTCATACCTAATTTTTTAGCTGCTTGAATAGCATCATAAATTTCTTTTTGTAATCTGTAAGCTTCTTTATTTATATCAATGTATTCTTGAACTAATACATCACCACCTCTTGTGTACATTTTATCAAACTTATAAAATTTTTCTGCCTTAAAAACATTAGTTCTAATTCTACCATACTCTGAAATTAAATAATCTAAAGCATTAGGAATATCTGCATCAAAAGGTTTTAAACCTGTCGACGCTCCTATAGTTACGTCCATTTGATTTCTTAACACACCAGAAGATGTAGGTTGTTTTGTAAATGCATCTTTAAATTTTCTACTTGTTGTAATAATACCTGGTTCTAGTGTTGTTAAAACATATTTAAACATTTTTTCAAATTTATCAGAAGGAGAATCCGAATCAGAATAAATTTGTCCACCGTTTCTTTTTCTACCTTTTCTTAAAATAATATCTACAGCTGGTTCAAAACCAATCGGTGTAGAAATATAAGATTCAAAGAAAGACATTACAGGTCCTCTTTCATTAAACATATAGGTTAATGCAGTGTCAATAACACCAGCATCTCTTTTTTTTAAATCTTTTCTAGTATTAAAAAAAGCTTCAACAGGTTCTAGAACTGCAGCTTGTGGAATAAAATCAGATAAGTTAACAACTTTAAATACACCTTTATCGCTTTTACTAATAGCTAGCATGTCAGAGTTTTTCATGTAGTCTGGTGCAAAATATTTTTTGTATAATGCCATAGCCTCATCATCAAAACCTGTAAAACTATTGTACAATGTTTTAACACCATAACTTGCTCCACCCATTACAGTAAATAAACCCATCATTCCTCTTAAACCCATAGATCTTAATTGTGGGTTTGAAGATGCAGCTTCTGCCATTGAAATTTGTAAATTATTAAATGTAGTTCTTAACATTTCAGCAGGGAAAGATACAAAGTTACCAAAAGGTGTACGTCTTAAAGCTTGAATAGCTATAGGAACTTTACTGTAAGTTGGAACTGTATTTCTAGTGTACCATGCAGATGCTTGTCTTATTGCTTCAGCTATATCTACTTTTTGTCCTGTTAAAGTTGTTGCTTGTAATTCTCTGCCAGCAATTTCTTTAAACCATTGTCTAGCTTTGTTCATATCATTTTTAAACAGATCTTTAGTAAATGATTTATACCAATTATATGTATACCACTTCCAAACGTTATCACCTCCAGCATATAGTCTAGCAGCTTTTTCTGTTATAGGATTTTTTTCTAAAAATTTAGCTAGTCCATTTAACGATGCAATTTTTCCGTTTTTAATTTCTCTTAATACAGCATTAAGTTCTGACGCTACAATGTTTTCATCTAACACACCATACTTAATTCCTTCATCTATGTTTGCTAGTAATCTTAATTCAGCTTGAGCATCTCCTTTTCCTGCATTCCAAATATCATCTACCACCATACCAATACCATCAGTAACAGAAGATCTACCACCCACCAATCCTCTAGCTAAAGGAAAGAAACCAGCAGAGAAAAAATTTCTTACCTGTGTTTCAGGAGACAATACTGTTTTACCATATTGAACACCTGTTTTTAATTGTAATAAATTTTTATAAAAACCATTTTGAATCCAATCATCTAGTGGACCTTTTGTAGTAGTCAATGCTTCTATAACATCAGCTGCTCCGTAGTAAGGTTGTTTAGCAGATGTAAAACTAGATTTCATAGCACCTAAACCACTGACACTGGTTGTTTTAACAGGGTCTAATATACCTGCAGCTTTTGCTGCGTTCTCACTATTAAATAATAAACCACCTTTTTGCATGGCCTTTCCTAATTTGTCATACATTAATTTAGTAGTTGATTGAGAAACCATAGCTGACGCTGTCGTCATTACTTGATTTTTTAAACTTTTTTCTTCTCCTAATAATCTTCTAATAACAGTAGGAAGTTCTTCTCCGGTAGCAATAAATTTATCAAAGTTTATTGTTTTTCCTATTGCATTTAAATTATCTATAGGATCAAACATATCTTGTTTACCTAATCTTAATATTTTTTGAACCATCTGTGTAGCTAAAGCTTGTTCAGCTGCTTTTTGAGATAGGTTAGGAAATATTTCTTTAGCATTTAATCTAAAGTCTCTACCACCTTTACCTCTAATTAAATTTAGTGCAAACTTTTCTGCGTCTTTAAATACTTGAGATGTTGTTTTAACTTGGTAAGCAGGGTTTTCAAAAATAGCAAAAGACTTTCTCATGTATCCTTTTATGTTTTTAAGAATAGCATTTTGTAAATCTCCTTCAGGTAATAGGTTAGCAAATGTTTTTCTAATTTGAATAAGATCATCATTTAAAGCTTTAGAAGTAATCTGTAATTCTTTTGGAAGTGCACCCAATACTTTGTTTCCTTGTAAATATTCTAATACATTATTTAAATAATAATCTTTACTGGCAGGTGAAGTTTTACCAGTGTTGTTTAAATTTTTAAAACTGTTTGCTAATTTGTAAGCTCGTTTTTCTATACTTTGTAATAATTTTTCTGTACGTCTAGCGCTTCTTTTAATTTCTTGAGCTGCTGCTGAAGTTATATTGTATCCTTCTCCTGTTTTTTTACCAACAGATCTTAATGTGGATAATACATTATCTATTTTTTTTAATGCTACTTTTAATTCATCGGAACTATTAACACTAAAAGTTCTCCAATCTTTAAAATCAGGTAATGTACTTTTCCAATTTTTTACAGTTTGAGGTAACACGGCTCTACCCCCTGCAGTAGCAGATAATAATATTCTAGTTCCAGCTTCTTTAGTTATAACGTTAGCGGCTACATTAGTTGCTCTTGCTAAAGGACGTAACGCATATTGACCAGGTAAGTCTACTATACCTGCAACAGGTTTTAATCCTGTTAACAATTTAGCAAAAACTCCTTTTTGATTAGCAAGATTTTTAATAGTAGAATCAATAGCTGCTTTAGTAGAACCACCTAAAATGGTAGCAGCAGGATTAATAACAGCTGCATTAGCAACTCTAGCTCCAATTTTTGCTGGAGTTAATTTATTTACAAAACTTCCAGGTGCACCATAACCAGATATGATAGGTTTATATAGTCCATATCTTGCAGCCAAAGGTAAAGCCTTACCTGCTAATGCAAAACCAACACCAAATGTTAAACCTTCTTGACCAAATTTTAATTTGTTTATAAATCTAGCTGCAGCTAAATCTCTACCTGTCTTACCTTCTTCACTAACTTTGTCTGTAAAAAAAGTATCTCTACCAGACTCTGCAATTAATGCTTCAGTTACACCAAAAGATAATCCAGCTGTACCGGCCCTTCTTGCAATACTTGTACCAAGCTTTGCTGATCTTCTTAAAAATTTATTTTCTATTTTACTTAAAGTTTTTCTAAACTTGTCGTAATTTTTTTTAATTTTAGTTAGTTGTGGTAATTTAGTAAGTGATTTAGAAACCCATGTACTAGGTAATCCATATTGAGCAGCCAGTCTAACGATGTCACCTTGCCATGTTTCAGGTCTTTGATGCTCTAAAAAATCTTCTGTAATTTTATCCAGTTTTGAAGTTAGTTCTGTGTTAGCTGCAAAATCAACTGGTAATGTAATTAGTTCAGAAAGTCCTTTAAGAATATAAGTACCAGCAGTTGTAAATGCTCTTACTCCTTCTTGACCAATATCTATTTCGTCATCTTTAGCTTTATATTTTTTTATAAATTCAGGTTCAATAGGTTCTAAACCTTTTTCTTTTCTTTTTTTATTATAAATAGTTAAATAATTAAGACCAGGACCTGTTATACTATTAAGATAAAAAGGAGTAAGTGGTGTAGATACAATAGTTTTTTTATCTTGTTCGGGATTATCTTCTATAATGTTTTTCTTTTTAAGAGCACTCTTTACAATATCAACGTAGGTTTGATTGTCTACGTTAAGTGGTTTATACCTAAATGGTGTATCTGCCATTTTAAACCTCCTGTGGTAAAACTAATTCAACTCCGTACTTAACATTAAATGTATCTATGTCTGCTTGTGTTTGTATTTGAGCAAAATCAGCTAAAGCTTCATAACTGTTTGCTAATAGATTTACAATATCATCACCTATTTCTTTTGGTAATCTTGCTCGTAATTCATCATATGAAATTTGAACTGGTTGATTTTGAGAAGCAGGGTCTTCTTTAATTTGTTCTACATTTACATCTGTCACTCCTGTAGGAGTTGCAGTTGCAACATTCATATCCGTTACTTCTGCCAAACCACCGTCCGCAAAACTACTTGTCACTGATTCAGAAAATACAGACACATAAGAACCAGCTAAATTAATTAATGCTATTTGATATCCTGTATCATCTTCAGTCCATTTTTGACCTGTTTTTGGATTTGTAGTTTTTAATAATTCGTTTTTAGCAGCAGAAAATGCTTTTCTTTGTATCTCATCTTGTGATCCTATTCTTGCAAGGTCTGATAAATCAAATCCTTTTACAATAAATAATTCAAAATCTTTTTGATAATCTGCATCTATTTTTTTTAATTTATTTGTTTTATCTGGATCATCTTTAATTGCTTTTCTTCTAGCGTCATAAACTTTGTCTAGGTATTCTTTTTTAGTTTCTAACTCACCTTTAGATTTCATTTCAGCAATATCAAATTCAACCCCTGCACCTGTTAAACTTCCAGCTAAATCTGTTCTTTTATCTAATGCTTCTTGATAATCTTCTAATGCTTTTTGTTCTCTTGTATCTATCGACGTTCCAAGGTCCACTCCTAATTTAGAAAGAGGAGCTGATGCTGATGCTAATGCACCTCTAAAACCTGGTCCTTCTGATGGAGCTCCAAGTATATCTAAACCTGCACTAGCGATTCTTAAATAATCACCAGTTGATAAACCTTTAGGTTCTCTTCTTTCAGGCATAGGAAGAGCTTCTTGTACTTGATCATATATACTTAATACTCTTTCACCAGTATTATAACCTTGTCGAAGTTGAGAAATTCCTCCGCTTGCTTTAGCAACACGGCCACCTCTAAACATTGGTCTTCTTAAAATTCTACTCATTATTTTCTAAATAATCCTTGTACTGCTCCACCTAATCCAGCAGCACCAATACCTAGTCCTAGTAATTGTTGCGTTGTGCTTGGCGGAGGTGTTGATTGAACTTGTGTTGCAGCTGGGAATCCACCAATAACAGATGCTAATTGTGGTCCAATTAATCCTAGTCTTGTGTAGTCTCCAAACGCTGCTTCTCTAGCTTGCTCTTGGTCCGCTGCTAGTCTTGCTTGATCTAGTTGTCTTTGTTGTGCACCCAGTTGAGATTGATATGTGCCTAATCCTTGTTGAGCTGCTAAATCTGCTGCTCTAGCTGCTTGTGCTTGTTGAAATCCTTGTTGTCTTAATTGTGATTCTAATGTACCTCTAGCTGCTGCGCCTGTTGCTTCAAACTCACCAATTGCTGCAGCTTCTCTACCACCACCAAAAGCTCCTGATCTAACAGCTGAATCTCTTAATGACATTAAACCTTTGTCTTGTTCTCTTTGTAAAGCTGTTAATGAAGCATCAATAACTTGTTGTTGATACGGTGACATGTAAGCTTCAATTGAACCTTCTTGAACACCTGTTGGAAGAGGTTGACTTGAACCTGTACCAGTTAATTGTCCAAGATTAGCTGCTGCTGTTGCTGCTGCTGATTCTAATCCTGATTGATCCGCTACAAAATCTCTACCTGTATAAGTAGCCGTAGGTAATGCTTGATTTAATAATCTTAAACCTTCGTTAGTTACGCCTAAACCGGCTGACTCTACAAAAGGTTCCCTTAACTGTCTTGTTATTGTTTCAGCCATTAACTTTGTGCCTCCAGTTTTTTCATAGTATCATACATAAGGTCTGCACCTTTTTGTACACTACCACCACCAGCTGCTCTTACTGCATCTGCTGTCATTACAAATTCATTTTTAGAAAGTCTTGCAGGTACATCGTCTGCTCTTTCTTTTTTACCCATAGGTACAAATCCACCACCTCTTAAATCTAATTCATTGCCACCCATACTCATTAAACCACCTTCAGCTTTTTTATTTCTTGTACCTTTTTTCTTCATATCTTTAATAAGTTGTTTGATACCTGGATAGTCTTTTGCTTTACCTTTGTATAAAACTCCTTCAGGCATAATCTTAATTACTTTACCACCTTTTTTGTAAGATTTATCATAATCAGGATCTGGTGCGATATCATCAAGATATTCATTAAAAGTTTTATCAGAAGGAATTATTCCCGCTTCTAAATCTATTAAATACATTTCATAAGTACTATCTCCTCCATTTTTAAATCCTACTCTACCACCTTTAGCAACACCTAATCTTGCTGCACCAAATTCGTTTCTAAAATAATCTCTAGGTGACATGGGTGTAATACCTTGTTCTTCCATTTGATATTTGTAGTTTCTATACTCATCAATTAAACCTGGTTTTAAAGCTTGTTGTGATGCAAAATCTTTTAACATTTCAAATTCTTCTTCTGATAATTCAAACACTGGTCTACCAAACATATCTAAAGATAATGAATTTAATTCATCCATAGCGTTAGGATTAGATACTTGTTCTTGAATTGGTACACCTTCTTCTTTCATAAGATATTCTGGTGTAATAATTTCTTCATCAAATTCCATAACTTCGTCTACATCTCCACCGCTCGCAAATCCTGGTATTATTCTCATAGGTTCGGGCCTCCTTCCGCCCAATGGTTGTCCAAATGCTGTTTCTAATCCGCCCACAGCTGATGCTAAATTATCTGAAATACCTCTTTCATAATATTTTCTTTCTTCATCTTCTTCAGAGGTATCTGCAAATTCTTCTCTTGCTACTTTTAAAGCAGCTTCTTTGGCTTCGTCAACTGTCATTCCTTGTTTTATAAAATTTTCAGTCATGGTAGCTACAAAAGCACCTGCTCTTGGATCAATTTTAATTCCACCACCTTTAGATTTTTTAACTCTTTTTTCGTTTTTCTTTTTTAATTTTTCTAACATATCATAATATTTATCTAGACCACCTTTCATACTAGCTTTTGCCATTACCTTACCACCGTCCGCGTACCCGTATTTGTCTAACATAGAATTTACTTCACCTTCATCATATCCAGCACCAATAAATATATTAAAGATCGCACTTCTTCTTTCAGCTTTGTCTCTTACACCTCTAGATAATAAATCTGCATTATATTGTTCTAATGCTTTTTCGTTTAGCTCTGCTTGTTTAATTCCAAAGTCTGTTGTAGCTTGACCACCTATTAATTTAGCTTGTCCCATAAAAGTTTCTGGATTAGCCATTGAAGATACTTTATCTGCAATAGATATTGTTTCAGTTCCATCTTTTAATGTTTTAGTAGCTTTTAAATAATCTGCTAATCTACCATCACCTGCTGCAAGTTTACCAATCCCCGCATCTATTAATCGTGGACTTGCTGCAATTGCACCAGTTCTAAAAATATCTTTTAAATCTGCCTCATCATCGGTTGCAGCTTTAGCTGCGGCTGCAGCCATAAATTGATTTCCTATTTGACTTTTAAATAATCCAGATGCTGCAGGATTCATACCACCAAAATAAGCACCTGCTATAAATGGTATAGCTGGTCTTACCTCTTTAGGTATCAGCTTTTTAATTCTACGTCTTATTCCAGAAAAAAATCCCATAGTTCCTTATATTATATTGTTGAAATGCAAGAAGGCAAGTCTTGTATATATGCCAGTATCGTGCATTTTACTTGTTTTTTACTCAATCGTCAATCGCTGATGTTGAAACCAGCGCCTATCTTTATCTCTTCTACAGTTACATTTACGTCTCTTCGTATATGTTCAGATTTTGTAGCTGTATTAGCATTTTGAACATCTGCTAAAGCTTCAGCGTCAGACATATATTCTTGACCTGTTTCTGTATTAGTTAATGTTACCTCACATTTAGGTGTAATTACTGGCACTCTTTTACCATTAATTGTTTCATACCTAACAGAAGCTTCTGTTTCTATAAACGGCATTATTTATCCTCTCTGTTAATTTCTAATATTGATGCAATAACATCTGTTTGACCACTACTTGCCTGTACCTTTAATATCTCACTTTCCTTCATAATCAAGGGTTCAGTTAATACTTGTTCTTTTTCATTAGCAGATAAACTAACATTATTATCTACTACAAAACTAGCCGCTGCTGCATCTACTAATGTTACTTTGACAACTGCTGCACCAGCATTATCTTCTGTTACTAATAATGATTTTACAATAGCTCTTGAATTAGAGGGCACTGTATATAGTGTTGTTAAATCTGTATTTGTTAAACTTGTTTTTTCGTTCTTATATATATTTGCCATTATCCCAATCCTAACCAAGTAAATCGTTCTTGATCTTCTTTTAGTTGTCTTAAAAATGTAGAATTTAATTGTTCTACTATAGAAGCCAAAGATCTATTAATTTGTCTTTGGTTGTCTTCACTATATTCTTTTTTAGGTTCTGGCAACCTTACTACTATTTTTGTCATTATCTTCTTCCATCTGGTTGTAGGTCTGCTTGGAATGTACCGAATCTCCAAGATTCAGACACACCTGTGTTTTCTATTTTTAAAGCTGCATATCTACCTCTTGCTCTGGTATCAACTTTAGTTGTAGTTGAGTCTACAGTAAAAGGACTTAAAGTAGATGTTGTGTTTGGATCTGCAGGATAGTCAGCTACAGATATTGTAACGCTTGCGTTACCTTGTAAAATTTTAAAGTTAGGTAAAAATCTTCTCATTGCTAAAAAGTATTCAGCTGCACCTTGATCTGTTTGTAAAGAAAAATCATAAGACTGAACAAAAGAAGTTAAAGCTGTAACACTACCATCTGGATTAACTTGATCGGTCCCCGTTTCGTGTTCAAACAATACGCTTTGACCTAATCCTGTTTCACCAATAATAGCAGGAAAAGTTCCTGTGTTAGAACTGTTGTATGCTGTTGCGTATGGTTTAGGATATACTAATGAATCTATCCAAGTTGTTCTAATAGAATTTGTATTAACACCTGTATACCAGTTACCCATTGGTAAAGGATTATTTACTGTACCATAATTATAAACTACATATCTATTATTAAAATCTGATCCTGATGTTGGATACCACCAAGTAACTTCTGTAAACAAGTTGTTAATACCTGCACACACTTGTTGTCCTTTTGTAGTATCTACGTCATCATAAACATAATCTTCTACAGAACAAGGTAGTGTATTTACGGTACCATCAAACGAGAAGAAACCATTACTACCCATCCAATATGCAACACCATCTATTTCAACGGCTGCATTTTTACCAATCAATCCACAGTTAGTACCTACTTGTTCAAAACCAAATGTAAATGGAGCACCAACAAATTTCATTGTGTACAATGCATTGTCAGTCCATACTAGAATATTTTCTTTTGCAACTAAAGCTCCCATAATTTTTGTACCATCTTGTAGTCTTTGAGAACCCGCTGTGTTAGTTGCTAAAATAGAATAGTCATTAATATCTTCTTGTTCAGAAAATCTTATAAACATATCATCTTGTGTTGCAGTAGATCCAATAGTTACTTCTGTTCCAAAATGAATTAAGTGACGTGTTGTTGGTGAAATAAGAGTTGTTCTTGTAGCTGTTGGGTTTCCTGTTGTTACAAAATCAGTTGTTGTTGTAGATGCTCTTACACTTAATCTTGCTGCATCTCCTGCATTCCATGTAAATGTTTTACCGTTTGCAATTGTTGCAACTAATACTTGACCAAAATTACTTAATGACCAAAGACCTGGTTCAAGAGTTATAGTTCCTGCATCAACTGCATCACCCCATCCACTAAACTCTGATGCGTTTGTAACTGTATCACTTGATGAATGTGCTTGACCATTAGATGTACCAGTGGTTGCTGTACCTTTTGCACCTCTAGTAATACCTAAAAACTGTGTTGAGTTTTTTGATGTGTATGTAATTAATTCGTTAGCTATTGCGATTGTTCCTGCAGCAGGAAATCCTGTTGTGCTTACAACTGTAACCGCGGTCCCCGATCCACCTGTACCTGCAGTATCTGCAAGAAGTGCACCATTTAAAGTTGTTGTTTGTGCTCCTTGTACACTTCCACCGTATTGACTAATACCAAAACCATAACCATAAGTTTGTGCAGCAGGACCTACTCTTTCATAAGGTTTTATATCTACACTACCACCAGAAGCAGCAGAACCAGAACTTGTAAAAGTTATAGTAAAAGTATTTGCTGTTGGTGTAGATATAACTTGAAATAGTTTATCTTCAAAGTCTGATGCACTTAATCCTGTACCACCAGGTAAAGTTACTGAATCTAATAAAACAATATCACCATCTTCTAAATTGTGAGCAGTTGATGTTGTAATTGTAACTGTTGTAGAACCATTAAAAGTAAATGTAGCTGATGAAATAGTAGTTGCTAAAGGAGTTATATCAAATAATTGTCCTTCAAAAAATATAAGTAAAAATTTATCTGTACCAATTGCAATATATCTATTGCCTTCGGTATCTACAAATGCATGTTGTTTTCTAGTTACACCTACAATAGAATCTGTAAGTAAAGATTGCCAACCACCTACTTTTTCTGGTAGTCCATATCTCCATCTAACATTATCAGAATCGGTCCAACGTCCAATAGCGCCGACGCTAGTATCTTGTTTATCAACTCCTGGGGCGAATTTGATTTGAGTAAGAGCCATCTATTTAGCTCCTATGCTGTATTAGTTTTTAGTTGCCAGCCCTTATTAGAACCAGTGTAAATAAGTGTAACTGATTGATTGTTTGTTGTAAGATCTATTGAAGTATTATTACCTTGAATATCATCTGATCCATTTGGTGCTACAACACATTTGTTAGTAGCAAAACCATTTGATGCTGACACATCCATTATAACTACTTCGTGACCTACTACTCCTGCGGGTAAAGTAATTGTTACAATGTTAGCCACTGTATCTACACCTATTTGATCACCATTAACAGCTGTATATGCAGTTTTGCTGGCTGCAGTTACTGTAGTAAATCCTTTTTGCATCATACCTAAACTTGTAGATGGAACACTACCTCTAGAATAAACTAAAGCTGTTGCACCTTCTGGAAGAGGCACTTGGTTCGCTGCTGATGCTCCTGTTGTAAGTAAAGTTACTGTATACATTTGTGCTGCAGTTCCTCTAGTAGTTGCATCTTCCACAAAAAATACTCTGTTTGCATTTCCACCTGTTGTCGATGCAGGCATGGTTAAAGTTGCATTACCTGTTAAAGTACCTATAACTTTAATGTAAAGATTTTTACCTGTCGCTGTAGCTGATCCATCTGATAAAAGTAAATCAGTATTACCTGAACTTAAAGTTACTTCTACATAACCTGATGCTGCTGTTTGTAATAATTGTAAATTAGTATTTGTAATTGTTCCCCATAGACCGGCTTTCTCACCTGTTGCTACGAGTTCTAATGATAAATCTGTTGAATAACTTGATGCCATATTAGTACGGTTTTATTGGTGTCCAAACCATTGTTGCTCCTGGTATTATATCGTTCCACGTAATAACTCCTGGTTCTACTGTATCTAATGATAAAGCATTACCTGTAGGACTTACTCCTGCGTCGGCAGTTATTGTAACATTTCCTGTAGCCAAGGTCAACGAGTTTCCAGAAGGCGTTACGTTAGTATCTATATTAATAGTAAATGCACCTAAACCTAAAGATACTGCATTTCCTGTAACTGTGTGATTAGCATCAGCAGTAATAGTTAAAGTACCTGTTCCTAATGCTAGTTGATTTGCTGTTAAATTTTCTGTTACAGCATCTGCAATAATACCTACACTACCGATTGTAATAGATAAACTATTACCTGTTACTACTACAGCTACATCTGAATCGGGTCCTGATGTAGCAAATGGTAATGCTGCGATTGCGTCAAATCCTAAACTCATAAATAATCCTTAAAAGGAGACAGGGGGTATGTGGTGGTGCCCTGCCTCCATCTAAAGATTATATCATCGTTTAAACCAAGAAGGAAGACCTAAATGTGGACGCT
>WLWH01000896.1_pt1 | contig 22762 bp, 20 predicted proteins | sample 6712741 | NCBI WGS metagenome assembly WLWH01 (sample SAMN12718694, study PRJNA515312) | sponge metagenome | isolation source: marine sponge | host: Mycale hentscheli | place: New Zealand: South Island, Marlborough, Capsize Point | collected 2003-05-01
GTCCTAATGCAATTGCAGTAGTAACATTACCTGCTTGGTCAAACTGTTGAGATAACTGTGTACCGTTTACAGCAGCAACTTGGCTGTTGTTAGTTACACCGTTTCTAAAGATTCTGTCCAAGATGTATTTATTGATAGATTGAGTTAACTCATTTACCAATACAGCTTCAACTTGAGCAACAGCATCAATTCCGAATTGCTTCAGATCTTGAACTTGTTCTCTAGTCACAGCAGCAGCAACTTGGAAAGTTTCAGCAGCTACAGACTTGTTGAATAAGCTTAGTCCCATGATGTTATCAACAGTTGATTCACCTACACCTCTTTGGTAAGGATCTAAACCATTAATATTTGGAGAACCAGCAGCGAATGCAGGACCACCAGTAGCAGGATCATTTACAGGTTGGAAAGCGTTACCAGAGAAACCAGAAATATGGTCTTCTAGTGCTTTAACTAATCCTAAGTTAGTAGGGTTAGTGAAAGTTCCAGCAGCATTACCACCAGCTAATACAGCATTAAGTGGAGTACCGGCAACGGCACCGTGATATGCACCACCTGCAGTAATTGCATTATAAATAGTTGCAGCAGCAGTCTCAGCACCTTGTGCGAAGTTAAATCCACCGTTTACACCATTTGCATCAATTGCAGTTGTGTTACCTCTTACTCTGAATATGTTTAATCCATCGATTCTTGAAGTTCCAACGAAAGTTAATTCGTAAGATCCACCAGAAGTACCAGTTGCAATATTAGCAGCAGTATCTGCATAGATTAAGTCATTCACTGTAAAAGCGAAACCTGCACCAGGAGTACATCCTACTTTGATCATTAATGGAGCAGCAGTAGTATCTAAAGCGCCGTTAATAGGAGCTCCTGATCCTCTACCTCCACCGTATACAAAGTCTAGGTAAGTTAATACTCCCATAGGGCCTTGCATTGGTACTACAGGAACTAAGTCTAAACCTACAGTCTGTGCAGCTACTTGCATTGCAAGTGGTAGCAAAGAAAAAGGTCTGTCTCCAGATCCAGCAGCTTGTGCTGGGAAAGCATTCATTGATCCAGGGTTTCCTGGCAATGTAACGTTACCCATACTTTGAACATTCATGTTCGGGTTAAGGTGTACAGTATTGTAAACACTCTCATTAAGGTTGTGGTAGTGGCAATATTTAGACATCCAAGCTAATTTAGACTTTTCAGTTATACCAGTACTTTCCTCAATAACAGGTCCCCAAGTCTTTTGAACCTCAGCCTCGTTAATTAATTGATTTGCGTACATTTTAAAAAATTATTTTTCGCATTTTTTGTGGAATTATAAAAATTCCGTTTCTAATCGCCACAGCCCTTTTCTTCTTAGCTATTCGATTATATCGTTTAGATTAAATGATTATCTATTTAATCTGAATTTCATTTTTTGAATTAAATCTGCTTGGTAGCTTTCATTTAATAATGGCTCTTTCTTTTCTTGAGCAGCTTCAGCGGCAGTTTTAGCTTCATTAATAGATTCTAAACTCATTTGAGTAGATCTCATATCTCTTGTTTGCCAAAAGTTATTAATAGCATACGGAGTATTTAATGAGTGGAATTTAGATTCTGATATTATTTGTTCTTTTCTTGCTTCAGAAAGGTTATCCCATTTACCACGGAATTTTTCTGGCATATCATCAATAAAATTAATTGCCTTTCTTTCAGTTATAAAACATGAATCCCAAACATTCTCAGCTTGTACAGTTGACATAATAGAATCTTTATTCATTGACTCAACTATTAAAACTTTTTTATCTTCTGTTAAAGAATCAAATTCATTCTTTTTAGATTCTGATAAGAAATTCATAAAGTGCATTTCAGAAACAGATTTAGCTTCAGCTTTAGAAATTAAACTTTCTAATTTTTCACTGATAGAATCCTTATAAGATTTAGCTTCATGTTTCTTACTACATGATTCGCACATTTCTTTTAATTTTCCTTTATCTGCATCTGGATACTTTTCACATACTTGTTCATAAGTCATGCCTTCATCCATACATTTTTTAACTTCTTCCATTGTTGGCATAGAACCTTCTTTCATTGCACCATATTCATTAACAGTAGATTCATTAATTGCTTCTCCTTTAACAGAAGATACATTTTCTGCAATGTATTCCGAATATTTAATACTCTTATCTAAGCTTTCTGATAAGTATTCAGAATAAGCAATATTTTGATCAACTTTTTCTGCAACATATTCAGAATATTGAATTCCTTTTTCTAAGCTTTCACCTAAATAATTAGAATATGCAATTCCTTTGTCTGCTTGTTCAGCTACATGCTCAGTATATTGAATTGAGTTATCCAATTCTTCACCTAAGTAAGAAGCGTAATTTTTAATTTTATCTACATTCTCTGCTAAGTAGTCAGAGTAAGATATGCTCTTGTCAAGATTCTCAGATAAGTATTCAGTATAATCAGTAACCTGATTTACCTTCTCTGCAATATGCTCAGTATATTTAACTAGCTTTTCGATTAATTCATCGTTGTTAGAATTTGCAGATTCTTTAACACTATCCAATGTATTTTTTACATATTCAGTGTACTTATTAAAATCCTCAACAGTTACAAATTTGTCTGATGTATTTTCCATTGTTAGATCTGTTTTATTTGTTTTATTTATTTCTTCATCTGAGCTATCCATTTCATAAATGTATAAACCTTCAGTATTTGCAAAACCAAAAGATTCATTAACTCTAGCCAATTCAGCATTTTCAAATCCTGGATCAGCAACTAAATCATAGGTAAAGAATTTTTTAATTTTAACCTTACCTGCCTCATCAACGGTACCAGCCGCTCTACTAGAAATATGTAATGGAATACCATCCTCTATTAACGCTTGAGCTTCTTTACCCTTTGAAGTATTTAGTAATCTTATTCTTCCTAAAACTTGCTTCTTATCTTTATCGTAATCTAAATCTTCGATAACATGTGAAACATTTGATAAGCTAATGTCAAAATCTTTAGGGTGGTCTAATTCACCTAAAAGTTTATTAGTTTTAACTTTCTCCTTTAATTCATTAATATGAGGAAGTACTTCAGCTTCTTCATAAATTCTATTATTTTTATTCTTTACTCCAATCTCAGTAAATACACCCTCAAGTACAACAGAGCCGTCTTCGGCCTTAGTCATACTTAAATTTGACTTAGATCTTTCTAGAATTAAAAGTTTCTTATTTGACATCTTTCTAGTTTATTTGATTTATATATTATAACTCTTGATAGTTTTTAGATTCCAGCTAATGGGTCTTCATCCATTCCGTCATCTTTCTTCTCTGGTTTAAAATCATCTTTATTTGCACCTAAAAGAATCTTCTCAATATCCTCCTCTTTATAACCATCTTTAGCTAGTTCTTCACGCTCTTTAGCACGTGCATTTGCTTTGATATCATCGCGAGTAAACCCACCATATCTCTTAATTAAGAATCCTAAATCAAAGTAAGGTATTTCTTCCATTTCAGCAGTCATTGTACTTAATTGTGTTTTTAGATTACCAATAAAGTCAACTCTCTTTGTTTGCAATTCCATTTCTTTCATTTCTTCAAATACATTATCCTTTATAAAATCTAATCCTAATCCTGCCTTAAATGCAACATCATTTTTTAGCTCTGGGTGATTAAGGCACATCTGAAGATATACAGGCTTAACTAGTATTTCTTGCCAAATTGATCTTAACCTTGAAATAAATCTTCCAAATTTAATTTCATCCCTTAACATACCACTTGCTTCCATATCATATGTATTACCACCTTCTCGGTCAAACCTAGAAAATGGAATTTTTGAAGCTAATTGTAATTTGTCAGAAAAATACTTTAAAGATTCAGTATCACCTAAATCTGGACCATCACCACCTAGTGTAGTAATTTCAGGGGCTTCACCATCTTTAGAAGGTAACCAATATTCTTTGTTAAACGGCATCATTGGTTTACCATTGGTTTGAATCTCACCACTTTCAAAGTTAAAGTCTACAACCTCACGATATGAGTTCATTAATGTTGCTAGAGATTGCTTTGCTCTGGTTTTAGATTTACCACCAACCGGGATTGTAAACTGAGTTTTAAATGAAGCATTAGATACAGCCCAGATAATTCTACTATGCTCCATGATTCTAAGTAAATTAAAAGATCTTATTAATCTTTCTACATAAGATATTCTCATTGGTGAATTTACAGATGAATATGAAAGGTAAATAATTTGAGAATCCCATAAGGTTCTTTCTTTTGCACCTTCTCCTTTATATTGGATCCAAACCTTTTTACCGTCATCAGTATCAATACCTGGCATTAATGAAACAGGATCCAATTCTTTAAATCCTATAATTTCAGTTTGCTTATCATTATAAACAATTTCAAATGCAAGATAACCATCAATTAACCATTTTCTAAAATAGTTCCACGGAGATACAGAATCATTAAACCCAAAGTAATTGTAGATATTATTATATACATCAGCAATTTCTTCTTCTATAGATTCTCCAATATGACCGTTAAAATGAGCATATGCCATATAATTAGATTCATCAAATACAATTGCTTCATCTGTTAATACATCTAGGATATCTTCAATTTCATCTTGTACTGCAAAGGTTCTAAGTTGATCTCTTTTACGAATATAATCTTTATCGAAGAAAGAAATATTTTTCTTCATATTAGTATCCGTTAATGAAAGTGCGGCAAATGCGCCGTACATATCATCACCATCAGATCCCATTGGATTAAATGTATAACCCATTTGATTTTCAGTAAAACCTACTGCACGTGAATTACGAATGATCATATCATCATATGCCATTCCTAAATTAGAAAGATCTTTTAGAAGTCTTCTAACTGGATTTCCAGTACTTAAAGGACCTCTTCTATCTGTAAAACCTGCCATAATCTATTTTTATTATTAGTTTATATATTCTTGTAATATAATGCTTGAGCCTGGTTAATATTACCACCATAAAATTGATTTTCATTATTAACTGCTCCTACATACCAATCCTCATATCCTAAGACATAAGGATTCTTCATTTTCTTTATTATATACTGTCTTGTGCAGTATGTTAAATTATATTTTTTACCATAAGCCTGTTTAATAAATTCCCATCTTAATTCAGGAATAGGCCTTTGATCTTTAGGATTACCTATTGCATTACCTTTTAATCTGCTTTGTATTATTGATTGTAAAGAAACAGTGATTTCTGTTAAAAATGGAATTCTTGCTTCATACGGCATGTAATGTAGATTAATTCCTAATTGATGACCATTATCTGATTCACCTAATCCTATAACCAAAGGTTTAGTATCATAAAAAGGTTCGTCTTTAGTATAATAATTAAAACAATACATTTGACCAGGATTTAAAACACCATCACAAGGTGCACTGATTCTAGGTATATCTTTTTCTGATTTTTTGGATGCACGAGTTCTACCTTTATTTTCTGTAAGGTAAATATTTAAATCTTCTGTGAATACTCCTACTAATGCCATTAGAATAATTTTGAATCTTCTGTTAGTAACATTACTTTACAGTTTGTTTCTTTTGCCATTTTATTTAAAGCATTGGTTTTACATAAATTTCTAATATACGATTCATATGCATATTTAAAATTTTTCATAGCCTTTGCAGTTTTTCTTTTAGGTTCCTTAGGTTTGGTTAATTGAGCCTTAGGTTTAATTTCAACTACATATTTTTGTGTATCTTCTCCTTTTTTCATTTTAAAGAAAAAATCAGGATAATATTTATGAAACCTATTATCCAAAAGATTAAAATAAGGTATAGAGAAAGGTTCAGATATCCAATAAATGACATCTTCATTATGATCACACCAATGACAAAACTTTCTTTCCCAGCTACTCCTATAAATTATAGGGCCGTCTCCTCTGTACTTTTGAGGAAATTTAGGTTTGTAATATCCTTGCTTAAATCCAGATTTTACAGTTGGCTTTACTTTCTTTATACTCATTTAACATTTTATATTGTATAAATCCCTTCGCTATCAGAGCTACCGTTTATAGAAACTGTGCCATGATATTTCTTAGGGTGTAATTTATTCCATCCTTTTGCAAATCCTCTTTTAGCTATTTCAGTAAAATAAGCAAATGCATTAGTACTTTTTTCTGGATTAAAATTTCTCCAATATCTATAAAGATCCATATAAGCATAAGCAATACAATCTTGCCTATCTTCTGGATTTCTATATGTTAATTTTCTTGAACACTTATCAGCTAATAGCATCAAAAATTCTAACGCCTTTGGTGTTAATTCTCCTTGTTCTTTAGATATAATAATCTGTTCCAGAAGATCTCTATTATTTAAATAATTTCTCTTTCTTGCCATTAACTTTTGATTTATTTATTATTATATACAAAAAAGGACCGATTGTTTAATTCCAATCGGTCCTCTAATTATATTAAACTAGAATGTATTTTATATCTTAGATCTTAACTTCTAAATCACCCTTAGGCATTACTACACTCTTTCCGTTCTTAGGAACAATTACACTTAGCATATCATCATCGCCTAATGAAGCATATTCTTCAGCAGAAACTAATACTTCTTGTCTCTTTTTTAAACCTTGACTGTTTACTTTCATTGATGCTTCTACATAACCATCATTTAAATAATCGTCTTTAGTTTTTTTTTCAGAAATATAAGAATCAGCTAATTCTTTTTCCTTTCCCTTTAGCTCTTCTTCTAATAAATTTAGAGCTTCAGTTAATTCTTCAGTTTCACCTAACTTTTTAATAGCAGCCTCAACTTCAGATTTCTTTTCTTCTAGGAAAGAAATTGAATCAGTAAGATCCTTTCTTTTGTTTTCTTCAATTGCTTTTTCATTATCCTCAGCAATCAATCTTTCAGAAAGAATTGGAGAAACGTCAAAATTAATAAATTCTTTTACTATTTCTACCGTTTCAGTAGCAGTATTGATTTTTGACATTTCATTTAAGTTCATTCCAGGATTTACTTTATTAATGTAAATACCTTCACTTACTCCAATCATAGTTAAAAATACATCTAAGAATTCTGGATTCTGAATAGTTGTAAAGTTATCCATTTCAGCAAGTAAATCAACTGATTCAAAGAATTTGCAAATTTTATCATTTTGCCATTGATTTCTATAACCTGAGAAATTTGTTGCTAATAAAGCTTCTTTTAATTCAATTATACTGTAATTAGTCATATCAACTTTACCCATTGTTAATGTACCTTCAGTAATGTTGTATTCTAATGATTTATTATTTTCACCATGTAAAGAAAGAATATTTTCATTTCTTGAGAACATAGCTAAACCTTCAGTTATATCGAAGAATCTTGGATCTGTTACATTAGCTTCAGTAATATCAGTTCCGTTATAAGTATAGTTCTTTCCATGTAAGTGGAATGTTAAACCTTCTTCAGATTCTAAAACTGGAGAAAGAATACTTACAACTTTTCCATTTGCAGTAGATGCAATTTTTTGATCTTCAGCATTCATTTCATTTACAATTGCTTTAGCATCCATTGACCATGGGTGTTTTGCAGCAACTACAGAAAATTTAGATTTTACATCTGACTCATTTAATAAAGAAGTTAAATCAGCATTAAAAGATTCCATTAATTTTCCTTTTTGTGAAGCAGTTCTTTCAATAGATTCACTGATTCTAAAATGCCATTTAGAATTATTATAGGATTCCATAATATACTCTCTTAATTCAGAAATTGGATTTAACCAAGTATTCTGAGATAATCTTGAGTATAAGTCTCTTGCAATCTTAAACTTAAGATTAGGGTTTGCTGCTTTTTCAATCTCTTCACTAACTAGTGAAAGGTCAGCATTCTTTAATTTCATTGGGAATGCAGTTATCGCTTCCTCTAAAACAGTTATAGATTCTTTAACAGAATATGAAACTCTGGAGTTATCGTTGTCCATTGCTTTTAATCCGTTAATACTCTCCATAACTTTTTCATACAGATCTGTTAATGTAAAGTTCATTTTATTTTGATTTTTTTGATTATTATTTTCAGTGTATATATTGGATTTATCTTTATGCATTTGGCGATATTGAGCAATACCACTCATTGCCATCTGTTGAGGAATTCCCATTCCAACTAAGATTGTCATAACTTGTTGATCTGTCATAGATCCACTATGGTCAATTTTACCATCGTTATCAATGTCTGACATTCTACCACTTTGATTGAACAATACATGAATGATATCCATTAATTGTTGTCTTGGTTGATTTAAATAAGGAGCATTAGTATTTACACCAGGTTGGCCATCAATGTGACCGTCTGTGTAAACTTGTGTTTGTCCTTCGTTAATTGTGTTTTCCATATTACACTATTTGATTTGTTTTATATATTATAAGTCTCTTTGATTAATTGTTATCATACACCAAAGCCGTCATCAACGCTCCCAAGGCCTGATTCATCTACATCTGGTTCTGAATTTGCATTCCTATATTGTATACTTTCTAAGGATTCTGGTATAATTGGGGCAGATGTTATACTAGCATCTAAGTAAGGTCCTCCGGTATTAATAGCATCTGGGTCAATATATCCTTTATTACTAAATGTACCAGATGGTTGAACTTTAAGTAGACTGTCTTGTGTGTATTCAAATTTTTGAAATATTCCACCGAAATAAATTCCTAATTCATTATCTTTACCTGCTCTAAGCATACCTACACCAGCTGCTGTTGGGTTGGCTTTAATTGCAGACTTAGTCATAAGACTTACTTCAGGAATTAAAATACCACTTTCAAATACTGGCATAAATGATTTTACTTCAACTGGAAATGTTACACTCCATTCTTTTTTATCATTTAATTGAAATTCAAATAATCGGTTTTGTTGATAATCTTCAGGAATAGCAAATGTTGCTTGAACTCTCATCATACCTAAGTCAACTTGAAATAAAGTATTTTTATAAACTTTACTCATTAAAGATTCTGTAACCTTTAGCATTTCTAAATTAGAAGAACAAACTACAGTACAATCAAATGTCATATTTAACGGTAAGAAATTTGTTTCCATTGAAAATGTTTTTAATACACCTTCCCATTCTTGAACAAACTCACTTCTAGCGAACTTATTTGTTTGGCTACCTGAATCTATGGATATTCCAGTTAACTGTAATATACCTCTTGGTACAACTTCATAATCACCTATAGCCTTTCCATCTGCCTCTGCACCCCATAAGAAATTATCCATTAAAAATCTACCGTCTCCTGTTATTGAATAAAAGAAAGGTACAGGTATCTTCTTTAATGTATCTTCATCTATTTGATTATAATAATAAACTTTATCTTTTAGTTCTGCCAAAAGAGCTACTATAATATAGCGTAGAATTGTATTGTCCTTATTAAACTCCTGATTATATACTGACATTCGTCAAGTTAATTTTTTCTTGTATTATATTTATCCAATAGCTTCAATTGTAAATTCACTAAAGCCTGCATCTTTTGTAATTTCTAACTTTTTATCAAAATATTCACTTGGTAATACTGTATGGTTAATCACAAATGTATTTAATCCTATATCTTGGATAGTATTATGCAATATATTAATAATATGATATACACCATCAGAATCAATAGATGAAAATATTTCATCCAAGAATAAAATATTTAATGATGGAAACCTAACTTTAATCATTTTCATTAAAGCCATAATAATTACAAAATCTACCTTTTTCTTTTCACCGGTGCTTAATGTCTTTGGACTTATTTCAGTTCCTAAATGATGGAGTGTACAATTAAATTTATCATCAAACCTTATACCAAACGGAATTCCCATTTCTCTACCCATTAAAAGTATATGATTATTAAATGAAGGTAATATAGATCTTACTGCTAAATTTTTAATACCACCTTCACCCATTAGATTTTCAAGAATAGTTAAATAATAATCTTCACTTTCACTTTTTAATTTTCCAGAAGATTTTTCATCTTTGCGTATTTTAAAATCTTTAACCAATTGCTTTAGATTAGTAGAAGAATCTGATTCATCTTTTTCAGCAATTTCAATTAATTTAGATTTTAAATTTTCCATCTCCACTTCTAACTGACCAGTTCTTACATGGATTTCTCTACCTTTTAATCTTAAATCATTTAATTTTTCTACAGAGTCTTCGTATTCTTTTTTTGTAATTTCAAATTGTTCTTCTAAAGTTACAAGAGATTCTTCTTTTTCCTTTTTAATATCTAAATGAAAATCAGAAGTAAGAGGAGCTGTACACGTAGGGCATGTAGAATTTTCAAATAATTTTAAATCTTCTTTAACATTCGCTATTTTATGCTTAAGAGCTGAATGCTCGGTTGATCTATTTCTTGAATCTAAATCTAATGATTCTAATTTAGTTTTAGTCTTTGCAGTAAATTCCTTTAGTTTTTTTCTTTTTTCATTTAAAGAAACTAAATCTTGCTTTAGTTTTAAAACTTTAGATTTATCTTTCTTAGCAGTAAGTAATTCAATCTGTTCTATTTTATCATAAACAGATCCAATTGATTCATTAAGAGTTCTAATTTCATCCTCGTAAGTTCTTATCTCTTCAATGATGCCTCTCCTTTTTTCTTTAACAGCCTCGGCCATTTCATTAATTATTGAAAAACCAAATATTTTATCAATAATTCTTTTCTTATCATAAGGAGACATTGTTATAAAAGACTTAAAATCATTTACAGATAAAATAATTACATTCTTAAATACATGATAAGGTATTTCATAAATTTCAGTCTCTAAAAAATCTTGTAGATTAACTTTACCTGCAACATCATATTCAGCACCATTTATTTCAACATTAAAAATTCCAGGATTTATACCTCTTTCAATTTCAATTTGATTACCTTTAGACTCTAACCAAATCTTGCCCCAAAGAGCACCATTGACTCGGTTAGGTAAATCTTTTAAAGTGGAACCTTCTACTTTACCATAACATAAATATGTAATTACTTTAGCAAGTGTACTTTTACCTGCACCGTTACCTCCTAAAACTAAATAAAGATTACTTTTATCTTTTTCAAAGTCAATGGTCTGTATTCTATTTCCGTAACTTGCAAAATTTCTAAACTCTACTTTTTTAATCTTCATAGTTAGGTGATAATGTTGTTTTGTATAATTCTTGTACTGATATTTTTAACCTATCTTTTAAATCATCATCATAATCTAATGAATTAATATACTCAGCAGCAATATTCATTAAATTCATTTCTCCGTTAAAATCTGATAATTCACCATCCTCTGTATCATAAGGATTTTCTTCATCATAAATTCTAGGTTCTAATTTTCTAGCCAATCCATCAAGATAATCCATAAACATATTAATATTATACTTACCTAGTACATTAGAAGGAATAAAAACATCTACAAAATTATTTTCTATTTCTTTTGCAATATCTTCCATTCTCATTTCTAATATTTGGTTAATGTAATATCTAAGAAAAATTGGACTTTGGTGATTTTCAAAAAATTGATGTTCCCCACTTTCTAAATCTAATAAGTAAATACCTTTTTGGTTATCTCTATCCGACCTAGTCATCTGATAAGGATTTCCTACTAAGACAAAATTTTCTTTATCTTGTCTGTAATGAATATGCCCTGAATATACTCTTTTGAATCTTTTAAATATACCTACTGCATTACCACCATCATGTAAATGTTTTGTACTAGGGCTAGTTTGGACACCTTGTGTTTCGGTATGACAAAACATATAATCAATATTTTCCTTTATTGAATCCAATGTTTCTTTTTCATGTTCATGATTTCGTCTCCACGGCATTAGTAAACATGTAGCGCTATCATACTTTAAAATTCTAGGTTCTTTTAATACAGTAACATTAGGTAAATACTTTAAACAATCAACTGATGATATCTCATTAGAATTTTTTCTCATAATATCATGATTGCCTACAATGATATGTATATCTGGAAAAATCTTTCCTAATTCTTCAAATACTCTGATTGCTAAATCTTGTGCAGCTAAGTTAACACTTTGCCGATTATCAAATACATCTCCTAAATGATAAAGAACATCACCTTTTTTATATTCTTTTTTAATTAAAGGTATAAAAAATTCAAAAAAGTAATCTTCAATTATCTTAAGCCATAAAACAGAATTTGATCTACAGCCTAGATGAGAATCTGAGACCATCCATATTCTCTTTGCCATATTAAAATAATTTTCTAATTTTTCTTTTTTCTAAAATATTGTATTTTGCATCTAATTCATTTATGAGTTCATCCTTAAATTTATTAGATAATGAATTATAGAACTTATTAGGAAATACATCAAAGTAATCCGATAGTACACTAAATAAATCTATTCGTGAATATGAAGTTCCTGTATTTTCTATAATGTAAAAGAATACTTTATTAATTTGTACTTTATTTAATTTTTTTATAACACCATCTGGCGTAGCTTCATTAAGATGTTCAAATTCACTTCCTTTAATTAGTCCATCTACTACTTCAAACAATGCATCATAATGCATTTTATCATCAGGGTCCATTGAATCCAACCATGATGATGATACTGTAAAGTTTATTTTTTGACCTCCTAAATCCTGTTCACCGTATGTATTATTAAAGATTTTATCTTTTTCTTGATAACCTGATTGTTTATCATCTTCGGCTTTTGTAAGTTTCTTTTTCTTTTTTCCCCACATATTATTTTATAATTTATTTTTAACCTGATATTTCATCAGTTTCCGTTAACCTCATATATTCATAGTCAATGTTAAATTTACATCGTGAACCTTTTCCTTGACCGTCTCTAATCTTTAAAACCTTTAACCAATATTCTCTTTCTGCATGCATTATCGAATCTTGGATTAAAGCATACATAACATCAGCAGTATGAGCAAGACCTGCTGATTCTGCAATATTTTCCATTCTTACTTCAGTTGCATCCCATGCACCACGATTAATTTGTGTTGCAGATATAACTAACATATCTCTTTTAACTGCTAATGCTCGAAGATCTTCAGCAATCTGTTTAATCTTCATATAAGTATTTTCAGTATTAGGATTTCTATAATTGGCTAAGATATTTATATAATCAACAACTAATACATTTACCTTATGATCCTGTGATTCTTCTAAATCTTTTAAGTAAGCTTCGATATCTGGGATAGTACCTTGTGATGTTGGATATTCTTTTACAAATAATTTTCCTGGTGGTAATAATCCTCGAGAGACTTTCTCTAAACGGCGCTTCATATAATCTCTATTACTTGCATTTTTATCATAATCCATCATTGGGACATTTAATAAATTTGCACCTATTCTTTTAAGTACCTTTTGTGCTGACATCTCTGCCGTAATAAAAACTACATTATGACCCATCCTAACAAAATTAGCTGCATCATTAGCTAACCAAATAGATTTACCAATATTTTGTTCACCTGCATAAATGATTAAAGATTTAGAATCATAACCACCGCCTGATACTCTATCTACAAAACCCCAACCAGTTTCAATTTTTTTAGATGTTCTTTGTACGTGATCAGCAGGATTAAAAAAATCTAAACCTACATCAGTATCAAAATTAATAGAGCCGTCTGTTGCAACCATACCTATTGCACGATTCACAACATCTTCAACATTTTCTGGAGATACATCTTGAGTTTTTACATATTCAATAGTTCTTACTAATTGTTTATCAAAATGTTTCCACTTAACCCACGCCTCTCCGGTTCTTTTTAACCAATCTTGATCATACTCTTGAATATTAATATCATAAATAGAATTAACAATATCTGGAGATAGCTCTTCATTAAAATCTTTAACTAAAGCTTTCATCTGTTCTTTAGATGGGCTTTCACCAAACTTTAAATAAAAATCTTTTGCCTGTTTTGCAATTTGATCCAAATCACGATTAGCAAAAAATCCTTTACCTGTACCTTTAAGATAATGAGGTTTTGTTAAAAAGTAATTAAAAAAGATTTTTTCGTGATCTATACTTGATTTCATGTATTTTTATTTTTATATGCTAAAAAACATAATTAGTTTACTGATAAGGATTATGTATAACTTCGTAAGTTGTATAGGCGGAATTCTGTAAAGATATTTTTAAAAACTTATGCTTAAGTAATTCCTTTAAAAGAACATTACACTGTTCTTTGGATAAGCTCCATCGTTTTGCCATCGAGACATCTGTAAATTTAATCTCTTTAGCAACCTTTCCACAATAGTCTCTGATTAATTCAAAAAGTATATCTTCAGCATCAGGGTAATTTGGTTGTGATGTGTGGTTTCCTAATACATACTTTACTTTAAGCTTTGCAGTATTAAGAGTTTTCGGTAGCATCCTCAACAGTTTCAGTTATTATATCAGCTAGTTCATTTTTATCAAGTTCTTCACCACCATAAGTAAATTTCTCGGCAACAATGGGTTCTAGCATTTTTAATACATCTTCAGTTAAAACTTCAGGTGTATATAATTTACTTAATTCAACCGAGTCATTTAAATGCTTAACACAAATCTTACGAGCAGTTGCTGCAGGTTGAAAATAAACAGTAACATCTTTACCGTCTTTATTAAAAGAATGTTCACGGCATTCAGCTTTACCTACTTCGGTTAATTTTTTAAATGCGCCTTCAGTGATAAACCTACCTCTCTCAATACCACATGCATCCCAACTAATATATTCTTCTAAACCTACATAAGGATTCATACCTTTATTAAAAGAAATATGAAATTTAATATTTGTTGGTTTTGCAAATCTATTTTTATTAGGTTTTGCAGTTACTATAATTCCTGTTTGTTCTACACCTTCTTTAAGTTTAGCTTTACCTAAAAATAATATAATTGATGCAGCATATTCTGGTCCTGTTCCTCCACCGCCAACTTGCCTTGAGAAAAGATCTTGTGTTTGATATGTATGATTAGAGAATAGGAATGGAATTTTACAAATACCAAACTGAGTCATAATGATTCTAAAAGTAGACTTTAGTAATTTTGCTCTTGTCATATCAGCTTTACTACTTCCAGTTTTTGCATCATCAATTTCTTTTTGTGTTGCAAGGTTACCTGCAGAATCTAACACCACCATAATTTTAGGTAGTTCAATTCCTTTTTTCTTTTGCTCAATTAAAACATCAGTAATAGCAGTAACTGAACTTCTAAATTCTTGAACTGTATTACAAGGTTCATACCTAAATTTAGATGCATCAATTCCAAACTTTTCAACTAATCTTTTATCTACTGCATTTTCTGAATCATAAAAGATAATGCTATATCCTTGTTGCTGTGCTTGTTTAATTGCATTAAGAATAAGATAAGTTTTACCAGTTCCTGAAGGGCCTGCTAATGCAACTGCTCTATTGTTAGGATATCCACCAAACAGAGAACCTGTTAAACATGCATTAAGATGAAAATTACCTGTTGGTATATAATGATCAATTTCTGAAATTGTTGATTTATCTAAAGTATCACCGTACTCGGAGATCTTTGACATTTCTTTATTTAAATCTGCGAATGAAAATTCCTTTGCCATATTGTTTTTTGTTTATTTTTATATGTAAAAATTATGATTTGTTTAAGTTTAGTCTCTTTTCAATTAAAGGTTTCCAGTATCTTTGTATTGCATATTTCCAATCCAATTTTTCGGTAAGCTCATCATATACATCATTAACATATTTTTCTAATTTAGCAGGATCTGAATTTAATTCATTTATAATTTTTACTGCTTCATCAACTGTACTAAAAGTTTTTATACTCTTAAATCTTGATGCAAAACCTACAGGGGTAGATATTACTGGTATTTTACAAAAGGCTGCTTCAGCTATCCCATAAGGCCCTGCTTCATGAGTACTAGTACAAACATACATATCAATATCTTTATAAAGATTATGGTGTTCATTAAGATCTCGGTTGTTTATAAATTCTGGTGAACATCGTGCTTCTTTACAAATATCTACAAACATTTGTGGCCTTTTAACTAAATCCCAACCTTTATTAACAAAAGGTATACCATTTAAGCCTAATGTTCTTATCTTATCTATTTTTCGTGTTGGATAAAAATGTTCTGAATTTACGCCGGCAACAGCAAATTCTGCATCTATGTTAAAATGTCTTTTTAGTGCCATTGCTATTTCTCCAGTCGGAGCAGCCCAAAGAATATCTTTGCTCTCGCCGATTACTTCAATAAAATGATTACCTTCTAATTTAGGCTCTGCCCAACATACGCATATACATTTTTTATGAAAAGCTGGATCATTAATATAATTGGAAATAACACCGTTACTTAGTATAGCATCATATTCTTTCCATGTATTATTAAATAATTGAACATCATTACTATTATTCCAATCAAAAATAGTGAAGTCATAATCATCACTAAGATGGTTTACAACTTCACTATGGATTCTACCTATAGACCAATCGGTCTGATTAAATATTGCTAGTCTTGGTTTTTTTTTGAAGAAGCGTCAGGATGATCTTGGTGTACTAACCAGTCATTAGTATAAATTGACGAATCATCAATATGATACCACCCATGTCCTTGGAAAATGTTTCTAACATCAGTAAAGAATTTTTCATACTTAGGAGCAATAGCTTCTAAAGAAAACTTTTCTCCATGCGCTCTACAGTCTTCAGATTTAATTTTTCCATCCAAGCAATTTTTGGCGGCTTTAACAAAATCATCAAATGTTCTACACCTGTACCCAGTAACACCTTCAATATTATTTTCGGCAAATGCACCCCAGTCAGTAGTAATAGTTGGAGTACCAGAAAGTAAGTTTTCAATTTGAACTCCACCAAAAGGTTCTACATACATTGATGCTAAGAAGGATGCCTTAGCACCTTTCATTAATTCTTTTCTTTTTTCTAAACCAGCATACCCAACAAATTCAACGTGATCTGGCCAAACAAAGTCAGGTTCTGCATAGTGCCCAGATAATTGCCCAGCAACTTTTAATTTAACACCTAATGCTTGTGTTGCTTGTATTGCAATATTAACACCTTTACCATCATAAACTCTACCTACAAATAAAAAGTAATCTTCTTTTTTATCAGTATACTCAAATTCATCTAAATCAAAATAATTAGGAATAACTATATCATACCATTTTTGATTACACGTTCCAATATTTTCTAAACCACACCATGCATGATATATTGCATAAGATTCAAATATTTTAAAATCTGCCCAATGGCCACCTGCATAACCAATACCTGGTTCAATTACGATAAGATCATTATGAGCATCGCATATAGGCCTAACACCATGACCCCAAAAAGGTAAAATAATATCACCCGGTTGTTTTCTTTTCTCAATTTCAGCTATGGCATTTTTATAAAATGTTTGGTATGCGTTATCATTTATATCAAAAGTAAATAAGTTACTATGAAAATCATGATCTCCGTAAGTTTCATTCCACTCTTCATTATTAATTACTGAGATTAATTCATCAGCTTCAGGATTTGAATCTTCATGTCCATAGTGCATTAAGTAATGCCCTCTACCTTTCATCATTTTACAGAACTTCCATACTTTCATAGTGTATGCACAAGCAGTAAAATCCTTAGTAGTTTTAGTATGAGGTAAACCTAATAAGTGTATTCTAAATTGTTGTTTCGCCATTTCTTTTTATTTATTTTATTTATTTATGTCTTAAAAAAGACTAGTCGTATAAATGAGGTTTCGGTTAAATGCCTTAAAGCCCATTGCAGTAACTACACGATTTATAGGATCAAGTATAGTTTTTTCAAACTGTCTATCATGATCAATTTCTGGTGCAAATTCATAAGGATAATCACCAGGAGCAAATGCAAATACATCGCAAGACTTATCTTTTGAGAAATACATTTTACATTTTTCTCCGTTTCCTAAAGGTTGATATTTACCCTTAGATGAAGAATTATTTAATAAGTAATTATGATAACCTGCAGATCTTACGCCAATTGGACACCTAGATGCAAATTCAAATTGTTCATAATCATTTACAATATACTTTTGATAATTATTTACTTTTCTTGAAAAACAAATTTGATCTACATTTGCTAATTTAAATTGCCTTTTTATATCTTTAAGAAGAGCAGCAAATTCTTTCATATCTAATTTATCAACTGAGAAAATATATGTTAGCAAATCCTTAAGTTTTTCTCTAGCAAATATTGGGGTTGATGATTGAATAATTTCAAAACCTTTTGAACTAATTTTAGAAAGATCTTCATAATGGATATCAGGATCTTTCCAAACAATATTTTGCATATACTTTTTCTTTGCTAACCAAATTGCATTTTTTGCAATACTCTCTAATTCAAAAGATAAAAAGTTTTCTGCATTATTATCATCAGCATATTTTTGAAGTATCTTTTCTAAATAACCGTTAACCCTAACTTTGTATAATTTAAGAATGAATTCTTTTTCATCACCTTTCCACCCTTCACTCTTTTTAATTACTTCATCAAACTTTACATATACTGAATCTGTATCAATATAAATACCTACAGGATTTTCAATTCTACCTGTTACAGTAATTCCCATTTCCTTATGGGCAGCAATATCTTTATGCCAATATTGTGTAAAGTATTTATTTAATAATTCCTCAGTGTAAAGAATTGCATCTTTACCTTGTAATGTAATAGTTTCTGCAATGTCTACATTAAAGAAATAGAAATAAGGATTACCGAATGCTCCGTAAATAGAGTTAAGCATTAACTTAACTGCTTGCTCGTAATTATAAAATTTACTAGCTTCTTTTTTTATTTTTTGTAATTCAGTTAGTTCAGTCATTATGCGTTGAGTTCTACTTCTGTTGCATCATAAGTTTGATCAATTAATAACGTTTGGCTTCCACCAAAATATAACATTGATTTTGAAATATCATATTCACCTGTAATAGGATTATAATAAGGAGTTACAAATTGTATGTCATCTTCTTGGTAAGTACAATCCGATGATACAAACTGAATAGATTCAATTCCATTATTTGTAATTACTTTTGGTAATAATGCAGTTTTAATCCTGTAGGCCATAATGATTTATTTTATTTTTATATGGTATAATATTAAAAAGTTTAAGATAGAAAAGGCATCCCTTATAGAGATGCCTTTATTTTAAAGATAATCAGTTAGTCTTAGTCTTCATCAGTAATTGCAACCGCTACTGTTAAATGAGTGTTTGTATCTAAAGATCTAAATACAACTTTATTGCTGCATACTACTACTCTATAATTTTCTTTATCCAAAAGATTAATATACTTTTTGTAAATAACAACTTTTTGTCCTACTGCATCTTCTCCTTCATATGTATGTGCTAAAGTAGCATCATAAGAAAGACCTTGTACTGCAACACCTTTATCATTAACTGCTAAAGTAAATGTATCTTCTTCTCTTTCTAAATTAAATAAAGATTTCATTTTATCTACATGAGTAGTAAGAAGATCAAATTCAAAAATACTACCTTCAGTACCAAATGCACGATCTGTTTCTTCTTTACTCATTTCCATAAATGATAAAGATGGATCTGCACATGCTAAGTTAATCTGAAGATCATCATTAGCCAATGTAAAATCACTTGCCATTAATTCACCGTCAATTTCTGAATATTTAATCTTTCCTTGTACATCACCATTAAAATGAGATAGCGCATCTATAACTTTTGTACCGTTATAAAAACTAACTTTTACAGGATCAGTAATTTCTGTATCAAAGATATCAGAAGTTGGAGTTGATACTAGTTTCACTGCATCCCTCTCAGGGAAGTACACAGATGAAACGGTTCCTTCTTTACCAATTTTCATAAATATAAATTTATCAATCGGTAAAAGCTTTTTGACGAATGTACTTAATTCGTAACCGTCAATCTTTTTAATTGTTGCTTCCATTAATTTTATTTTTTGTTTATTTTTATATGCATTAATCTTAAATAGTTTTAAAAAGTACTATTAACTTTATACTTCTTTTTTGGTGCAGCACCTAATTCTTCAGTTACTAAAATTTTCTGTTTAGTATTATCTTGCTTCATAAAGGTAAAGTTTGTCATTTTAGATTCACCTCTACAGAATTTTTTAACTTCGTCCGCCATATCCATTGCAGTAGTCACAGGTACATTTTGAGCAATATGATTTACCTGGCCTGAATGTTCTATACCAAAATCTAAAGGTAATCCCATTAAATGTAACATCTCTCTAATGTTTAAATACCTATCTTCTACTGGGTGAACACCATTAAACATATTTCTACCAATAAGAGCAGAAAAGCTTTCATTAAAGAAGTGTGGTGATGCATCCCAATAACCTAAACCTTGACTAGTCTTATATTGCTGATGCTCTAACATATCAGAAAAAGTTTTTGTAGATTTTTTATTTGAAAATCCTTGCTTAGGATAATGTTTATTTAACCATACAATACATTCATCAATTAAATCGTTTGCCTCTAGGTATTGTGCAATTGTACCTTTCTTAAATTTAGCAGCAAATTCTTTATGTGTTAAACCTTCTTTTTCTAAAACAAATTCATAAGGTCTATAATGTTCTGTAACTTTACCATCTACCATAAACATATCTTGGTGAGTAGCATCTTCTGGAATTTCATTAAGATAATCAATAAGATTTTTCTTTTCTCTAAATTTCCAATTTAATAAAGGTACTGTTGGAGTATTCCAAAAGAAGTAAAAAGTTCTTATTCTTCTTTGTGGTATTCCATGTAATTCAGTATTTGTTTTTATTAAAGAAAAACTATAACCATACTTACGGCCTATTTCTTTAAGTCTTTCCACAACACCTTCTCCCATTTTTGTAAATAAGCCTGGTGCATTTTCACCCCAAAGAACTTTAGGTTTTACATTTTCCAAAATATATTCGGATGAATCATACATCCATTTATTTTGTGTAGCACCTGAACCACGAGATGCGGCTGTACCTCTTGCAGAATTTAATTGAGACAAACCTGCACAAGGGCATACTGAATTTACATAATCTACTTCATTAAAAGTTTTATTAGGAATTTCTAGATCTTCATGATCCAATCTATACATTGGTACATCTGGCCAATATTTTTCAATATGACTTTCATTAGCAGCAAATGCTTCATAACTTAAATGAAAAGCTGGATCTACGCCTGCTGATTTTTTACATCCTATAGCACTACCTCCTATAAGAGGGATTATAGTACCCCATTTTAATTCTTTACTCATATTTTTACTTTTTCAATTTCCAAATCTTCCATAAAAGTTAAAGGATCTATTGTACCTTCTTTAATCTCTTCTTCTAAATAAACAATAGTTTCTTTAATAGTATCTTTTATATCTTTTTTAGGCTCCCATCCCATTGATTTAGCTTTAGATATATCACCTCTAATATTTAATGCTTCACCTGCAATTGGATCATAATGATCAAAAGGTACTTCACCTACTTCCATGATTTCCCCAATCATATTTTTAAGTTCCATCAAATTAGTCATTTTACCAGTTCCTAGATTAAATGTTTGGTTAGCTGTATTTTCATTTTCCATACAAAGAATATGAAATGCATTTACATCTGCAACATCTATATAATCTCTTGCTTTCATATAATCTCCAAACACAATAGGATTATGCCCACCTTTAATTCTTAAAATAAATCCTGCAAATACTGGAGGAATAGTTCTGTTATAATCTTGTAAAGGGCCTGCAACATTAAAGTATCTTAATGCTGTATAATTTAATCCTTTAGTTCTATGATAAGATTCAGCCAATAAAGCAAGGCATGCTTTTGTTGTAGAATAAATTGTGGTTGGGTCTGATTGTGTTTCATTAAATCCTGCATCTGGCATTTCACAATTTTCATACACAGCAGAAGTTTCACTAAAGATAATTCTTTTTACCCCAGCCTTTACACAACCGTTCATTACATTAATACTCCCCAAGATATTGTTATCTACTGCTTCATAAGGATCTTCATTACAATCATAAATAGAAACAAGACCAGCAAAATGATAAACATAATCAGGTTTAAATTCCTCTATAATGTTTTCCACATATTGATTTCTAATATCTACCTTATGAAAATTTTCAATTTGATCATGGACTTTAGGAATATAAGTTCCGTGTTCCATATTATCTACAACAGCAATGCATTTAGGATTATGCCCTCTGTTTAATAAGTCGTTAATAAAATTTGTACCAACGAACCCAGCTCCACCGGTAACTAGGATTTTAGTGTTTGAATTATACATTGATTTCAGTTTTAGTTGTTACTCTTTTGTAAGCTTCCCATATCTTATTATCTACATGTTCTCCAGTATAATAAGAATCTTTTAAATACTTTTCTTGTAAATTATAGAAAAGCTTTTTATAATGTTCAGGATTATCATTTAAAAATTGTACTTTCTTTTTTAAATCCTCTGGTGATTTGCATCTGATGAAGTGACCTTCAGGGAAGACATTAAAGTCGGTATCATAAGATGGATGCAAGAATGGTATAATACCATAGTGCAACATTTCTGCATACTTAGAGGTTACCATTCCTTCTTTAATAGGTACACAGAATGTATATTTAGTCGCAAGCAGTTCATCAGTCATTGTTTCAATTCTCTTTTCACCTTTAAACCATTTAGGATATTCTTTCTTTAAGTCATCATCCCACTTGCCATAAATATCAGTTTCAATATTATTCTTTACAATATAATCTCTTACAGGATCCCAGCGGTCCATTCCACCTGAACCCTTTCCTTGGTTTTGTAACATCATAAATGAATTAGTCTTTTTCATTTCAAATAATTCATCAGTGTCATATCTCTTTTTATCTAAAAGGAATACAGTTTCAATTCCTGAATATTCATAAG
>WLWH01000897.1_pt1 | contig 22706 bp, 13 predicted proteins | sample 6712741 | NCBI WGS metagenome assembly WLWH01 (sample SAMN12718694, study PRJNA515312) | sponge metagenome | isolation source: marine sponge | host: Mycale hentscheli | place: New Zealand: South Island, Marlborough, Capsize Point | collected 2003-05-01
ATGGCACAAGGTGTAATTGAAAACGAAATTTTTGAACATTTTAGACTTGAAGAAAAAAAAGTTGTAGATGCGAAGAAACTTCTCAAAGAAAAAGGTTATATTACAATAAAAAAGAAGATATAGCCAATGGCTCATAAGATTTCAGTTGATGATGTGAATGCAATCAAGCACATTAATTATGTGACTAACAACTCTCACGACCTCGTAACTGAACTTTATGAAGACCTTATGGAGCGTGATCATAACCAAGCAAAGGTCAAAGCCCAGAACATCTGTCAAATAATGACAGAGTTAATTCACTCTTTATCAGATGAAGTCTAGAAAAGATGAAGGCCCACGCCTTAGATTATCTATGGAAGAAGTAGATATGATAAGGGAGTTGAGAGCTAACAAGATAGATAACCTTAATGAAAACTCTGCCCTTACTGACCACTTAAACGAACGAGGTATTGACAAAGATGATGTCATTAGTGTAAAACATTGGCAAAGCGCAAGTGGTGAATATCGTTTTTCAATTGTAACTAAAGAGAATTTAGGTATAAAAGAGAAAGATATATTTGATAAGGTTAACAAGTTTGTAGAAAACTATTCTCCTGATTATAAGCCTATAAAAAGAAAAAGACAATCAGATCCTCATCTGCTTGTTATTAATCCTGCTGACATTCATATTGGTAAGTATGCTAAGGCGGTAGAAACTGGTGAAGATTATGATTCTGAAATTGCAGTAAAGCGTGTCATGGATGGGCTGTATGGGTTAATTGAAAAGTCACAGGGTTTTGAAATAGAAAGAGTTTTGTTTTGTATAGGTAATGATGTGTTGCATATAGATAATGTATACGCAACCACTACAAAAGGAACGCACCAGGATACTGATGGAAAGTGGTGGGAACACTACGAGCTCGCCTTGGCTTTGTATGTAGAGTGTATAGAAATACTCAGACAAATAGCACCTGTTGATGTAGTTCACAGTATGAGTAACCATGACTATCAATCAGGATTTCATTTAGCGCATACACTACAGGCGTGGTTTAGAAATACAAATGACGTAACGTTTGATGTAAGTGTAGCGCATAGAAAGTATTATCAATACGGCACTTCTCTTATAGGTATAGAGCATGGTGATGGAGCTAAGATGGATAACCTTCCATTGCTTATGGCGCAAGAACAACCGGCAATGTGGGCAAACACTAAAACCAGATATTGGTATTTACATCATCTGCATCATAAAGTAAAATATAAGTGGAGAGACGCTAAGGACTTCATAGGAGTCACTGTAGAGTACATGAGGTCTCCTTCGGGTACTGATAGCTGGCATTCGAGAAAAGGCTACACAGGCGTTCCTAAGGCGTGTGAGGGCTTTATACACCACAAAGAACTAGGCCAGGTGGCGAGACTCACTCATTTTTTCTAATTTACTCATTAATTTTTTAGAGTGTAACAAATCAGCACATTTCTCATACTCTTCCAGGTCTTCAAAGTATTCAATTAATTCATCAAACACCTCTTCATAATCCTCTATTACTTCTTTAGTAGGATCAAATATTAAAGTAACTTTTATGTCACGATTTAATAATTGTTCGTAACCAACCTTGTTAGTTATTACATAATAACTTTGTAGCATAAAAGTATGTTCATCAAAATGTTTCATTAATTAAAAAGGAGATTTAGGCATGCCACTACTTCTCCTATTACTAAAAGGAGATTTAGGGCCCGAGGGTTTAGTGCTTTTTTGAGTTTTCTTTTTAGTTTTCTTTTTAGGAGTATAACTAATTTCTTTTTCTTTTCGTTTCTTCAATTCTTTTAACGCTCTTTCTGACAAGTATCCTACCTCAGAGAAAGGTATAGCTCCAGCCAAATACAATGCATAAAGGACAGCAACAGTCCCGGATTTCTTTTGTGCGTCTTTAGTTAGTTTTTTAGTAGAAGTTTGACCTCTATATGTAGTAGTGGCTTTTCCCGATTGAGACATCATAATTAATTCTGCTAGCATTATAGCTTTAGCACCCCCTATACCTAAAACACCTAACTGCTCATTTAAATCTTTCTCGTTCTTGGCAAAAAATCTAAAAGGATCTTCTTTATCTTCTTGCATTAAAGCAAGAAGAGAATTTGCTTTACTTAATATAAGATCATTTGTGTAAGGTATAGGAGAAATTATATCAGCAAACATATTACCCGCCCTTCCTCTAATTTGACTTGTTATTCTTTTTCTTTCTTTTTCTTTTCTTTTTTTATAATCCTCTTCTTCATCTTCCCCAATCAATCCAGAAACTAAACTAGATAACATTGTAGAAATACCCAATCCAATAAGATTAAAAGTGAATGATTCAACACCTAATCCGGCTAATGATCTACGAGCTGCTTTTTTATCTCCAGGTAAAGCTGTAGGATTTCTAAACAAAGTGTTTATGTCAGAATACATTCTAGTTTTTTGATTTAATAAAAAATTAGCAAAAGGAAATGCGGTTTTTCTTATCATTTGAGGGAGTAATTTTTGACTGGTAAACAACTCTCCTTGCAAATCTTGATCAGATGTATTTTGCTGTCTATCTACTTGTTGTTGCGCAAATTGCGCCGCATCTTTATTTAATGGCTGAGTCCAATCAATCTCACTAGAGCTAACCCCTTTTTTGTCCATAGCTTGAATGTAATATGCTAAAAAAGATGCTCTTGCTGTGGCAACATCTGGGTTTACTAAAGATTTTTCTAAAACATATTTATTGGCATTATCTATAGCCTTTATAACCTTACCAGCTTTAGTTCGTGTAACATTATCAATTCGAGTGTCGACTGACTCTAAATCAGATTGAGCTTTTATACCTCTATTTGCTATAGCCATACCAGATTTATTAATAGCCTCATTAGCATCCTTATTAGTATTAATAAGATTTACTCCTTTAATTGTATTAATTACACCTGCATTAACAGAGGTGTTAAATATAGGGACTATCTGTTTTATAGGTTGAGTTAAACCACCCAACGCCTTTACTACACCAAACGTAGCCAGTTTGTTTATAACGCCTAATGCCGCTTCATCTTTGGTGTTAAAAAACTTTTTACCTCTTTTTGCATCTACATAATTATTAATCCTATCTTCCATAATCATCCTTGCATCTTCATTAACAAAAACCTGTTTGTAAGCTTCTGACTCTCTTGCCCCTTTTATCTGCTGTATAGATGGAGCTGTATATATGTCTGTCAATGCAGCTTTATAGTTGCTTAAATTTTGTCTATCAAAACCTAAATTTAACACCCTTCCTTTAGGTAAGTCGGTAGGTTTGGTAGCCTCTTTTAAAACTCCAGTTTCTTTATCGTATGGACTTCTTTCTAAACCTTCAGGATTAAATACAGGCTGCGTTATGTCTGGTGTTTCTTGAACTTCTTTAAGTTTTTGTACACTTCTCGGCGTATAGTTAATGTCTTTTCCTAAGTTTCTATTATACACATTTAAAGATGTATCCGCTAAATCATTATACTTGTTTGACCATATTTCAGTAACATATTCTACACCCTCTAAATTTACAGGATCTACTTTAGCTTCTACTTCATTTATATTGTTAGAACCTTCTAGTATATTATCATAAACTTGCTGTAGCTTTTCCGCTTTAGCCTTATCGTTTTCGCTTTTTGACTCTTCTAATCTTTCAATAGTTTGTTTTACTAATTTTTTACTTGTCTCAAATTCGTTTTGTTGCTCTGATTCTGTACCTGGTGTAAAACGTCTCACTTCTGCTAACACCCCTCTTTCTAAATCATTAGCTTCGTCAAAGTAAATACCGCTTTTCATTTTCTTTTTTGCAAATGCGGCTGCATAATCTTGCTCTACATTTACCGATTCTTTTTCTGCCCGAGAAGATCCGTTTACAACACCATCTAAACCTAATAGTTTTGTTACTTTTCTGGCTTTTGATTGAGAAGCAAACATAAGCTCAAAAACATTTGGTAATGTAGAAATTTCTCTATTCCACAATCTTCCCAACCATGTGCTTTTTAAAGCAGATTTTATATTTTCTTTAGCTAAACTAATCATTCCTTGATTACCCCTGTATTGACTAAGAATTGATTGCATTCCTCCGGTTGATTGATTTATTTCAAAATTAATTATTGAGTCTAAGGCAGCCATCTTTTGGGCGGTGCTAAGTAATTTTAAATCCATGTTCAAAAAATCACGAATTAATTCTTTTTTTTCTTTATTTAATTCTACATCTCCATCTTCTATACTGCCCTTAATATTTATTTTAGTGTTTTGAAATGCATTTTTTATAGCCTTATCTATGGCTGCTTCTTTGTTTTTTGCTAACAACTCTGATTTTTTACCAGGATCATTAGCTTCACCCTCTATATCATACAAAGCTTCTTTCATTTCGTCTAACGTTAACTCCCCAGCTTCTAATCCAGTAAGTAACTCAAACGATTCTTTAGCCAACTCATAATTTCTTTTGTTTTGTAAATCAATTTGTTTTTTACTATATGTGTCAACTTTTTTAACATCAAAAGGTTTTGCTGTTTTTAAACCTTTGCCTGTTTTTTTAGTTTTCATCAGACCATCTTTTACGCTTTGAGCCAACTCTAAATAAGCATCAATATCTGAAACTACACTTGGGTTTACAAGTGTAAATTGTTTTGCTGAGTCAGATAAAGAAGCTTCTTTGTCTTTTAAATTTTTCTTTATTGACTTTGATAAAGCAACTGCTTTTGAAAGTTTACCAGAATATGAAGAATCATTCATGGCTTTTTCTACAAAATCAATTACATCTTGAACTTTTTTAGCGTTATTTAAATTTACACTGGATACTTTTTTGATTAGCGAAACAGCTTTTTTATTAGTAATATTACCCTCTTTTAACAAAGATTTTATTGCATCCCTCAAACTTTTTCTTCTTTGTGTTTGATCTTTTTTAGCGTCTCGTGCAGCTTTAACCTCTAGTTTTATTTGATCTTTTAAAGCAGTCTTTTCATCTACCTCTATTTTCTTTCTTTTTTTACCAATTAATTTTTCAGGACTAGGGCTTTTCTTTTTTCCAAAGTTAGGTTCATTTGGATCAATTGATTTTCTAACACTATCCTCAACATCTTTTTCTTTTGTTACTGCTAACGGCTCTCTGTTAGGATCAATACCTACAACTGTTTTTATGTTATTTGGTGTAGGATTTAAACCTGTCAACTCTTTAAATTTATTTTGTAACTCAACCAGTACAGCGCTTAACTCTGCATCTCCCCTTTTTAATTGATTCACATCTTTAGCTGTAGGGTTTGATTGTATGAAATCTATAATATTCTCCATATCTAAACTACTATTGTAGTCAACCCATCCATCCTCTATACTTACACCATCTTTACTTATCCAAAAATTAGACACACCGGATTCTTTAGGTGATACTCCTGTCATTCTAACCCAGCTTTCAGGTGTAAATTTTAAATCTATTATATCAAAAATACCTCCTTCAGCTGTTTGTTGAGCTGTATCAGCAACAGTTTCCTTAATATCTTTCTGTTGTTGCTCTATAGCCTTTGCTACTTCTTTTACGTTTTGAGAATTTTGAGCAATAATACCAGGTATTTCATTTGGCGCAACCCCTTCAGGAATTACAGCTTCTTTACCAGCGTTAACATCTATAACATTACTTAAAACAAACTTACTAGCTTTAGACACTGAATTTTTATTAACAGGAGAATTAGTTCCTCTCTTTATAATTTTTTTAACAGTTCCATCAGGATTTAAAGAAACATCAATTCTAGAATTAGGAACGCTTACTGGTTGCGCAATTTTGTCTCTAGCAATTATTTCCGTCTTTTGGTTTTCCGCTTGACCTTCTGTTTCTTTTTGGCTCTGGTTGGTAACGGCCCTGGTGGTGTCTCCTTTGACCACCGTTTGGCCATCTCCGGTAGATTTTGGAACATCCACGCCCTCTGTTTTTCTGATTTGAACGGCATCTTTATTTGTTTTATAATTATTCCAATTTTGTTTTACTAACTCTCCTTTTTCGTTTACTTTATATAAATCAAAATTAGACAATTGTCTCGAATCTGGTTTTAAAGTTGAAATTCCACTACTTTTTTCAAAAGTTTTTCTATTTTGAAAACTTGCACTGGGTATAAATTTATTATCTCCTTTAGTAACGACAACAAACTCTCCAGGTTTTACCTTACCAGAATAAACACCACCTTTTTGGAAATTAGGAGACTGCCTGTTGAAACCTTCTTTTTTTGTTGCTGCTTCTAATGGGTTGTTAGGTACTCTAGAATCAAAATCTTTTAAATCTTCTTTTTTTCCAATCACCTGCCCTCCATCAGCCCAATTAGTAATTGCATCTTTACTCATTGTTCTGTGGGTAAAAATGTCTGGTTTATTTAGCTCTTCAAGAGTAATTTTTTCTTGAACGGCATCTTGTTTGTCTTTAATTAGTTCGTTTTGTTTCTTTAAAATATTTTCTTCAGACTCTAAAATAGCTGGAAGTTTAGACTTTAACCTCACTTCATTCTCAGCCTTCAATGCTTCAACAGCTTCTTCTTTAGTAACCTCAACAGTTCGTTTGCCATCTTTTTCTCCGTCTATAATAGACTGCGCTTCCGAAACATCTCTTTCTTGTAATTTTTTAATTTGCGCATCTACATCTTCAATTCTTTTGTCTATTTCTTCTTTCAAAGGCCCTTCAAGACCTTCTTTTTGGTCAATTAATCTTTGTCTTTGCTCCAGTAAATCAGCTGCCTCCTCAACATTTTGAGACATCTTTATTGTTCCTTTTGTTTTTAATTCAGCAGCTTGCATATTATAAATTTCACTGTATGCATTTGCTGCCTCTTCTTTACTTAAAGAACCTTCATCAATTAATACATCTAAAGTTTTTTTAAGGTCTTTAACATCAGTAGCTAAAGTTCTGACTAAATCTTTTCTACTGTTTCCTTTAAATAGTTTTGAACCTCCTAATGTAGAGGTAGCGCCAATAGTCATTACCCCTGTTTCTATTACACCAGCTGCTGTTATTTTTTGATCTAAAACTTCGTTACCTATTTTTTGATTTACTAAATTATTTATAGCTTTTTCAGAAAAATATACAGGCAATTCTTCTACAAAAAGTTCTTTCATGTTTTCTTTTCCAAGAGCTAAACCTTTATCTACCAACTGTTTTTTTGTAAATTTTTTCCCTTCTTTAATAGCCAGGTTCTTAACTTGGTCTTTTATAGCTTGAAAACCTACAAGTAATCCTTCGTTGCTACCAGCTAGTCCTGAAAAAATACCATCTAATGTTGATATGGCTTGACCTGCATTTACAGCAACATCCATAGCTTCCTTTTCATTCATACCTGTAGCCATTAATTGACTTCTAATATCATCTACATTTTTCACTACACCACTTGTAAAAGAAGTAAGCCCCATTGATACTTTACCTGCTGTGTTTGGTTTTAAAACTTTATTCAAACCTGTAGCATTTTTAACTTTACCAGCAGTTCTAATAAGAGCAACTAAGTTTACAATAGTATTTACGCCTCCAGTAGCAACTGATCCTCCTGTCCAATTTATTACTGTATTAGGAACGTCTTTTGACCTTTTAATAATAGAATTAATTTTCTCTTCAGACAATATACCCTCCATTCTAATATTAGAATTAGAATCATACACTGTACCATTGCCATCAACAATAAACTCTTCACCTTCAAAAGTGACAGGTTTGCCTTCTAAAAAAGCAGGTCTTTTTAATTCACCCAATTCTAAATCAACCCTATCGCCGCTATCCGTAATCATCTCACTTACCCCCGCTAAAAAACCTTTTTTGTCGTATCCAAAAGTTGCTAAACGCTGGTCAATCATACCAGGGATTCCTCCTGCAAAATCTGTTGCAAAAGAAGTTAATGCTGTACCTGCGGTTTTTAACAATTCGATACCACCTGCTGACAACTCTGCTCCTCCTCCTTTTTTAAAACTATTGTAAAGCTCTCTTCGTCTTTCCAATTCATCATCAAAAGCCTGATCTTTATATGTAGGAAACGAATCTATGGCTGACTCTAACGAAGAGTAAGTATTCATAAAGTCTTTTTTTAACAAAGAAGCTTCTTTCTTTAGTGTTTTTATTTCTTCAGGATTTGTTGATAAACTTTGTGCAGCTTCATTTGCAGCAATCTTATTAGTTATTGTATTTAACTTAGAGGCATTATATGATTGTAATTTTTCATATTGTCTTTTCTCTAACTCATATTGATTTCCTTCATCGGTTGGTAAAAGTTTTTTAAAAAATTTATAAACCGAACCTTCTTGCCTGGTATTTTTTTTCTCCCATTTCAAATAATCTTCCTGATCTACATTGTTCTCCGTCAATATTTCTTGATTTATTGTGTCAGGATTATTATAATCTTCTTCAGTTAATATTACCTCTTCTTTTTTTACTACTCTAGGGTTAGCTTTTTCGTATAATTTAATAGCTTTTAGAATATTTTCTGGAATTTCAGATTCTTTTTTTAAAGAAAACTCACCTGTTTCTGGATCTTTGATTTGATAAGATCCTTCAGCTAAAACCTTCATGGTATCTATGTTTTCCATTTTGGGTTTGTTGGTGTCAAAAAACCCTACGGAATTTAAAAGATCTATATTACTTTGATTATCTAATAAGATTTGTTGATTTTCAGGAAGAGTTTCGTCAAAATCTATTTGCTCTTCAATGACCTCTGAACCAACCGAGGATCCAGGAGGTTGAGCCATTTCTGTATCTGATACCAACTCCTCTTCTGGAACAATAGGTTCGGAAGAGTCTTTTTTTTTTACGCTATATTTATTTAAAAAAGCTGTTTTATCTTGTGTAAACAAACCATCTCGGGATACAACATCAAAAACTTTATCTTGATATTCTGTAGTCCCAAACTGATCTTGAAACTCTTCAAAAGATTTAGTATAATAACCATCCCTTGTTAATACATCAAATAATTTTTGTAATTCTTCCATAGTATTAATCTAATTCACCACCACCATCACCATAACCTTCTGCTTGTGCAGGTAAAATTTGGCTTAAAGCTTTATCTATAGCTTTATTAACGGCTTGTGTCAGTTTATTGTCTTTTGTAATAGGAATAGTAGCAATCTCTTTTCCGTCTACTTCTACAGTTATACTATCGTCCGAGCTTGATGTAATATTTACTCTTTGCGCAGCACTAGCATCGTTTCTTTCGTTTGCAGCTATATTAATAGCTTCAGACATATCACTCGCTAATTTAGATACTTCACCCTCGGTTGTATAATAATTATCAACTATATCATCTACAGATTCTTTATAAACTGAATTTAATGTTTGCTTGCCATCGCCAATAGGCGTGTTGATATTAATAGCTTCCCTAGCTTCTCTTTTTTGTTGAGACGGAGTGCTTCTCTTTTTATTAATTTTATACTCTTTAGAAGTAAACTCAGCGCCATCAATTTGATTTTTATAAGTACCATCCCAATCTTTACCTTCAGAAACTTCAGTTCTTTCGGCTTCTACAAACTGCGATCTTCTTGTTGTAACGTTACCATCCTTATCTACAAACTCTCCAGCTGCATTTGTTTTAAATTTCTTTCTCTTACCCGCTTCATTCATAGCGTAATCAGATTGACTTCTGCCAGATATATTTGCCATAGCTCTAGCATCTTTATATTCCGCACCATTTTTATCAGTTTGGAAGAAAGCATACCCTGTGTTTAAGAAATCTTCTTTGTTCTTACCTTTAGATAATCTTTGTTGTTTTCTATTACCATTCCCATCAAAATACACTACATCGAAATAATCTCCTTTGTCTTCAAAACTGTCATATCTAAATCCTGACGATGCATATAATGCATCTAAAGCTCCGTCTACCTGAGCTTGATCACCAGAGTACACTGCATCTAAATTTTCAATTATAGTTCCTCCTTTTTTAATTAGATCATCTCTCTTGTATTTGTCTTGTTTATTAAACCCTTTCTTAGCTGTTTGTTTAGAATCCATTTTGTTAGCTATCTTTCTTTTAACAATATCAATAGCTTTTTGTTTGTCTCCATCTTTAAATGTAAATTCAACAGTATTACCCGTACCTTTTAGATCAATATATTTTGGTGCTTTAGGATCATCAAATTGATACCCTGCTTGTGTTGCTAATATTTGAGCTATAGCAGCATCATCTCCAGTCAAAGCTTCAGCCTGTGAATCAAGCCACTGATCAAATGTAGTAATATCGTCTGGTAGACCTAGTTTTTTTAGACTTTCTTCGTTGTTAAACATTTGTCTAAAATCTGTAAGAGTATACTCTTCACCCGTATCTGTAACAAACGCCGTCATCATTACCCCTAAATCATCTACAATTTTATTAGTTTCTTCATCTAAATCAACTTTAATTCCACCATCATATTTCATTAAATCCAAAATAACTCCTGGGTTTTGAAAAGCCTCAGGATTTTTTTTAGGATCAGGCATAATAGTATATTGTCCTTTATCATCTTTACCCATAGTTACAACCTGAAGTTGTCCATTAGCTGGGTTGGTCATAAATTTTTTATCATTAAGGTTTCCAAAAGACTCAATACGTTTCATAAACGCTTTGTCAGCTTCAGTAGCTGTATCATTTTTTACTCTTTCTTGAGCGGCTGTATACCATCCATCATACACTTTGGTTATGTTTTTAAAATTTGTATAACCATTCTTCATCTCATTCAATCTCATTTTATAATCATGCATTTTAAATACACCTTTACGAACAAGCTTCATATTCATCATAAGTTGCTCTTGTTGTGATTTTGCAGAATCTAATAAAGCTTTATCTAAAGATTGATTGTTTACGTCAGGAAGTTCGTTTAATTTTTCTATAGCCGACTGTGTGGCATCTTCAACAGCTTGTTGATCAGCTTTTCTTTTTTCATTAAATAAATTTACTTGTTTTGATATAGTGTTAGCTACACTACCCCAGTTTACTGGAGCTTCGGTATCTAGCCCTGCGTATGTAGAATATTTACTTTTGTTAGACGTAGCCATAAGTTATGAGTCTTTTTTGAATATATCAATAAGAGATTGTATTACAGACATATCTCCACCTTTTAGTCCTTGAAACAAAGCTTTTCTTTTAGCGTTATTCATATTCTTAAATAAAGGACTTTCTTGTAGTTTTGTTCTAAACTGATCTTGATCATAAGTTATGTTTTGATCCCCTAGTGCATTCATGATGTTTTCGTTTTGACTAAACTCATTAAGAATGTCAGTAGTAATTTTATCTTGTCTTCCTTGTAAATATCCTGGAATCATTCCGGCAGCCCCTTGTAAACCTGAGGCTAATCCTTCTTGAGCTCCTGCCATAGCTTGACTAGCTTGTCTATTTGCATCTTTAGCTCTAAGAGATTCGTCTTGAGCCATACCTACATTTATATCTATACCTTGTTGATTTATACTTTGTTTAGAGTCAGCTTTCATTTTATTGTTTTGGTACAAAGCTTCACCTAAAGCTATTCTAGTTTTTTCCCCTTGCTCTCCTGCTAAAGCTCCAACTCTACCCACACCAGCTGCAACAGATCTTGCATCTCCTTCTTGTAGTGCTTGTAATGATTGTTGTTGTTGCTGTAAAGTTTCTTCGAACTGTTTATTAAAAGCATCTAACGGTACGTTAACTCCAGCATAAAAATCTTTTTCAGCCATTCTTTTGGCTTCGTCCATTAATTGTTTGTTTTTTCTTTCTGCTTCAGCTTGTTTACGTCTCGCTGTAATCATACTGTCAATACCCATTCCAAAACTAGCTAACCCAGATAATGCGCCAATACCTCCAGAAACTGCACCAAAGATTTCTTCTGTGCTCATTTTGTCATTTTTATATCGGTCTTGATTTTGTTTTTGTTTCCACCTAGGCATATTAATAATTTTTAATGGTTAGAATACACAAAGATACTAAATTCTAAGGATAACTTTTCATGATGTCGCTACCTACAGAGAATAGTTCTACTGGTGTTGTATTATCATTAGTAAGTGTAAACTCCATGTAATAACCTAGCACACCATGCGATTCAGCAACGCTGTTTTTATAAGATAAAATAAAGTCACCCTGTACAGGGATATACGCCCCTTGTGCGGATGCGTCTACAGTGATTGTAGTGCCACTCATTGCTGTAACATACCCTACCAACTCTGGCGTGGTCTTTGCATAGATCGCATCTCCTATACTAAGTATACTTCCAAAAGGTTCTGTAAATGTTATAACTGTTGCGTTTGCTGGGCCAGCAACTATTGTAGCCGAGCCTAGTCCGTTTGCTGATCTTAACTTCCAATTTACTGTATCAGACTTACTTCTAATAAATGTAAACCACTCTCCTTCTTTTTGCTCAAAATAAGTATTAAGCATAGATCCAGAATTAAGATCTGTTTTAATATTTGTAGCCGTCCAGCTTGCGTCACTTTCTAAAGACATCGTCTTAAATAATTTTATATCTAAAGTTGGCTTAGGATTAAACACTCCTGTAATTGAAGAAGATCCTTGAACACCATAATAATTATTTCTTAGCGTGTTTGTGTTGTGTCTATATAAATTACCACCTTTGAAAGAATAGAAGAAGCTATTCATTCCTATCATGTAATCAGGATAGTAAGTGTAGAAAGATGGCCAGCCTTGGCTGTCATTGTTATACGATAATGTCTGTAATGTTTCTATAGCCATATCTTTTTATTTTAACATAATTGAGGGTAACCAAATAACACCTCACCATTATTATCTACTTGTATGTATTGTCTGTTATTACTTCCAGTTCCTGTCAAGTAATAATAAAATGAACCTAATGTTGTGGTTCCTCCTGAATCGCTATAACATATATCTCCAGCTGTTGGAAGAGTTCCAGAACCATCATGGTAGTAAGTTTGATTTGCTGGTGGATTGGATCCGTTAAAAGGACAAACCCCGTTAAATACAGTTCCGGTTGATGAACTATATGCTGTTAATGCTGAAGGACATGCTGTAATAGAAGCTATCACACCACTGCCACCAGTAATCTGCATATACGAACTACCAGATGCAATACTAATTTGACCTCCCATACCTGAATGGTATTGACAATAATAATATAATGTACTTGGTGCGTTAGACGGCACAACAAAAGTAGATATTAAATTTGAACCAGCTGTCCCACCATTGTCTGTCCATCCAGTTGTATATTGAGAACCACCGCCATGAGTTCCGTCTGAAGTGGTTGACAATCTAAATGGGTGTGAACTATTGCTAGAGTTAGATTGATTAAAAGTATAAGTATATCCTTTTGTTAACACTAGAGTTGTTTGTAACACTCCATCTATATAATATTTATTTCCAGAACCTGGATTACTAACTGTTATTGTGTAATTTTGATTTGCTGGTGCTAACCTATAATATCCATTACCTAAAGCAGTAGACTGACACGCATCGGTATAACAAGCGTTTGTTGTTATCGGTAAACCTGTACTCCCGTTATGATAGTAGGTTTGATTAACCGTTGCACCACATGCGTTTGTAGAATTAGTTTGTGTCGTAGTTGAATTAAAGCTTGTGCCTGTTGCAAATGCTCCTACACTTGCTACCACACCAGCGCCACCAGTTATCTCAATATAATTAGTGTTTGATAATTTATAAAAACCATTACCTAATACAGTTTGCCCGGCATCTGAATAACAAACATCAGATACAACCGGTAAACTCGAGGATCCATTATGGAAGTAAGTTTGGTTTACAGTAGCAACACAAGCAGCTGTGCTTGTTGACTCTACTGCCGCTGAACTATAAGTTGTACATTCACATGTAAACGTAGAACTTAATACAGGATTGTTAGGCGCACCTGTCTGCTGTCTAAATGTATTAGAAGATGTTTTATACCAGCCATTTGTAGCCGCCGTTGTTAGTGCCGCATCTGTATATATGGCTGTAGCGGTTGCAAAGGATGAGGTATCTAAATAATAGGTTCCTTGCGTTGGCATTTATTTTATTTTATTTTATGGTGCACAAACTGCTACACTTGCAACAACTCCGTTACCTCCTGCTATTGATACGATTTTTCTATCTGTATCTAAAATACCTATATGTCCATTTGAAGCTGTAGTTGTACCTCCTGAATTAGTAAACACTGTATCTCCTGCTACTGGGTAAGTTCCCGAACCATTATGCCAGAAATTATTATTTCCTATAGTTGCTGTACAAACAGCGTTAAAGTTTCCGTTTGTAGTAGCTGAGAAATTAGTAAATGTAGCACAACCTGTACAACATACATCATCTGCACTTGTTCCTTTACATAAACTGATCGCTGTTGCACATGCTCCACATGTAGTGGTAGAGCTAGGCATAGATCCGGCGTTACCAGTTACTTCTTTGTAAACTGAAGATCCGCTTGTAATTAATGCATAAAAGCCGGCAGGAGCAAACGCTGTTCCTGAAGCGTTAGTATATAATACTGTTGATGCTGCAAAAGTTGGTTGGTTCATATAGTAAGTTGTAGATGTACCAGTACAACATCCTATTGTTGCCGTACTACCAAACTGTAATCCTACTGCTGGGAAACAAGTAGCACAATTTGTTTCTGCACTAAAGTCTGAACCATCTGTTGCGTTTCCTGTTTTCTCTCTGCTTTTACTACTAAATGAATAAAATTGATTTGCCGCAAAAGTAGTTAATAAAGGATTAGTATATACGTTGTTTGCTGAAGCAAAAGCTGCGTTATCTAAATAAAAGTCAGCTGTCGTTCCAGAACAACACGCAGCAAAAGCTGATGCGCCATACCCTAAATTAAACAAAGTTCCACATGTAGTACATGCAGTTGAATTTCCTAAAGATCCACTACCACCCGATACTTCTCTATAAACATTATTATTGTCTTTATACCATCCGTTAGGAGCAAAGGAAGATAATTCAGCGTCTGTATATAATACAGTTGCGGAATTAGTTTGACCTGAGGGCCATACTGTGTTGTTTAAATAATAAGTAGCTAATGTAGGCATGTGATTCTATTTAGTTCTGTAAATTTACAAAAAAAATTTATTATATCATCAAGGAGTTCCGCAAGGTTCTACGCTTGCAACAAACCCAGTATTGTTAGTTATTCTATATCTGGTACTTGTTCCTGACGCATTAGTATGATACCATCCGTTTTGTAATGGAGTAGTCCCAGCTTGATCTTGATATACTAGCTCACCCATCGCTGGTATTGTTCCTGAACCGTTATGGTAAAAGGTTTGATCAAATGTAGTGTTACCACAAACGCTTCCAAAAGTTCCCATAATTGTAGATGTAAAACTTGTATAAGTAGTTCCACAACCCACACAACACACTTCACTTGCTGATGTTACATCATAACATAATGAGATTGCATCTCCACAGGCAGGACAATTCGCTGCCCCTTGTAGAAAACCATTTACTTGTCTTCTTGATATTGAACCTAAAGAATAGTACCCATCCGCAGCTTTAGTTGTTAAAGCCTGGTCGGTAAACAAAGCTATTGCAGTTGCAAAACTGAATCCATCAAAGTAATATGTTGCTCTTGTTGCCATAATTTATTTAACAATATTGTAATCCATTTCCGTCTATCTCTCCATTTTGTGTTGCAAACCACACTGTTGGTGAACCGGTAGCGTAAACTAATATGATTGATGAAACTAACGTTCCTTGATTATCACTATAGATTTTAGTGCCTGCACCATCACCTGGGCCTGTAGGTGTTGTTGTATAATATACCTCGTCTAACGCTCCAGAATATATACATGCTGAAGAAGGATTAGGTTGTTGTTTACAGTTAAACGGATAGTACGTTGGTGGTGTACATGTTACAACTGCTGCAATTTGACCTGTTCCTTGGTTTAAATTTAAGTATTCTGTAGAAGATATTCTATAGTATCCGTTAGGTAGTATTGTTACCCCTTGATCCGAATATGCAAAGTCTCCTGCTTGCGGTGCTGTATTAGCTCCTGTATGGTAATATGTTTGATTAATTGTTTGTGTACAAATTGTAGAAATTTGCTGATCTACCACACTTGAGTTAAATGACTTGATAGCGCAACTTCCTGTGCTAGATACAATACCGTTACTGTTTACTTGTATCCATTGATTACTTACTCCTATTTGATAGAATCCAGATGTTAACTTAGTAGCCGAGGGGCCATCACAAATAGAAGATGAATATACTGTGTCTCCAATTACTGGTAAAGCATCAAACCCATCATGATAATATGTTTGACTAGCTGACTGTATACACGCAATACTTATAGAGCTTTGCCCTGTGCTAGATGCATAAGGTGTACAGTAATCACCACAACCACAACATGCGCTAGACTCAGTGCTTGCATCGTAACAGAATGAAGCTGAGTTAGTAGTTCTGTAATCGTATATTAAATACAAGTATTGATTAGCTGTAGGTAACGTAATGTTAGATACTGTAGCTTGATACAATCCAGATGAAGGACTGTTAACGTCTGCATTTGGTATAGTAGCTGATGCAGTTAGTAACGCTGTAATTTCGCTAGCTGTATTATTGTATAATGTGTTTGAGGATAACCATGCAAAATTATCTTTATTTACAACCCAATTGTAATCGTCAAAATTAATTTTGTTTGATCTTAAAGTAACATCTGAACCGCTATACGGAAATACACCAGTAGATCTAATACCTTGTTGTACTACATATTGGGATGCTACTTGTGAGTCAGAACCAAATGTCATCATGTTAGATGACACAGGGCTTGTAACTAATGTATCGTTCCATTTAAATTCATTATGTATAAACTTACCACTATCTTCAGCTGAGTTTAATCCAATTTGAATTATTGTTAATCCTTGTTGAGCAGGACAGTCACATACTAAATCATAACTAACAGTTGTGTTAGGTGTTATAGTGATTATAGCTGTTGTTGGAGAGTTTTTAGTTTTATCAAAATTTAAAGTGCCACTTGTTGTAGCATCAGTTACAGACGCCACTGTGCTTCCATCCCACGAAACTCCAACACTCATAGTCCCGCTATTAATTGTGTAATTAATAACTACATTACCTATAACATTCCCAAGTTCAATAGTGTATTGATGTTGAGTTGTAGAATTTACTAAAGACTTTTGTGTACCACATGGTATAATAACTGGAGGTAATGGTACGCTTGTTCCGTTTGTACTTAAAACATACTCGTCCATATAAGGATCATACCCACCTAGTTTTTGTGTATTTAATTGCACATTAAACTGATCTCTAAAATAAGACCTCATTCCTGTATCAGAGATAACTTCTAGTGCATCATTATTTGCTGAAGTACCTTTTAATTTTAATACAGCTGTTCTTTTAGTGTCTGTAAAATACATGTCATAACCCCACGATACAAAACTTTCTGGGTTATAACTAATACCATACTCTTCTATTCTAGCTATTTGAGTTCCTAATACTTGAGGAACTGAAGCAATAACACCTCCACCAGTTGAATCGCTTATTAAGTTTTTACCAGTTAACACATAGCTTATCTTGTCTTCTTGAAAAACAAGGATGTCTGTCTCTCTAGAATGAAGCTTCATAATGGGGCCAAAACTTGTCTCTAAATCTTTAAAGTTTACTAAGCCTAAATTAAATTCATTAAGATTATTTAAGTTAGAATTACTACTATATAAGCCACTATATGTTAGCTCGGCAAATCTATCCGCTTCTTTGAAATCCTGTGTTGATACAGCTAATACTCTTTCTCCTAAATTTACCGCTTGACCATCCAATGCATCAAGTATTTTATAACTTTCTACACCATTCCCAAATGTATAACAATTAAAAAATGGTAGTGTTACAATAGCGTCTTGATTTGCTGTTTGATTTTGATCTACATTTGCGTTGCCTCCCATGTGATAGCCACCTGTAATATTATAAGATTCTGACGAGTCATAAAATAAATTTGGATCAGCATCAGCAGGTTCTGTTTCCCATACAACTAAATTATTAGCTCTTGTTACAACTATCTCCGCCTCCATAAACCAAGTCTTTCCTCCATTTGCACAAGCAATAACACCACTTCTACATGCAAGATATAATGGTGATGCCGAATCACCAGGTGTTGCTTGCCAAAATTGGAATACAGGAGTCCATGGTTGAGGACATTGTACGCCCGCTGGGCTAGTCGCTATTGTATTTATAAATATAGGGTTTTGTAGCCTACCATCGCCATCATCTATAACATCTCCAGCCGCAGGGTTTATAAAATCTCCTTGAAACCATGCATGTAAATCATCATAATCTTGAGAAGCTACATAAGTGGTTTCCCATATATAATCAATTCCTGGACATCCACTTGCATCATGTCTACCTATTCTCCATTTTATTTTTACACTAGATTGAGTTGGAACTGTGTAATTAGCAGTAACATTATTAGAGTCGGTAGTAAAAGCGGGATACTGTAAGTAAGGACTACAATAAGCTCTATTAGTTCCGCCAGCTGTTTTTTCCCCTTCATCTATAACTGCATTATCATCTAAATTAATACTAAAATTTTGTCCCCTTATCTGCATGTATAAACCAGCTAACTGGTTTGAACCACTAGGCGCTTCTCCTTCAATCTCTAAAAAGTTTGACGATTCAGCACTTACGTCCAAAACCTGACAAGTTACCTCTCTGTTTAACGGGCCACTAGCATCTAGTTTTACAACTAAAATATCTCCTTTTTGTACTTTGTTTTGATTATCACCCTCTAGCTTAAAATATATAACTCTTGTAGTTTGGCTTTGATAATAAAAATTAGAATATATTGTTTCATAACCCCCTTCACTAGGTTTTACCACAAATTTATATTTTGTAGCCCAAGCTGGCGGTAAGTTTTCTATATTAACTTTTATTTTATTTTGATCTACTGAAGCTGAAGGAGGTACAAAAGTAGTATTGAATTCTGAAACTAAGACTGTTGATGCTCTTCCATAATCATCCATATATACAATACCTGTTTCATAATCTCTATTACTATGTAAAGAAGAAGTGTCTTGACTTGATGTAAAAGTTCCCTGTCCTCGTGTAAAATTAAAATACTCATAAACATTAGTAGATCCTGAAGTGTATTTCATAGCTAAAACTTGCAATGAAAACACATTTGAACCTACTGAAGAACCTATTCTAAAACCTTGTTGCGTTTGCGCATCTATACTACTGTTTGCTTTAGTAAACACACAATTAGTTGGAACTATTGTTACTGTATTAAATAAATCTGTTAATGAGTTTCCTTGAGTAGATGTGGCTAACGGCTGAAAATTAGTGTTTAATACGGTACCAATACGTTCAGCAAATTCAGTAGAATTTACCATTTCATATACAGAAGTGTAATTCCTGTTTATAGGAAATATAATAGACAGTTCAAAAGGTGTGTTGTTAAAAGCTGAATCATAGCATGCATCACCTGTGTCTCCGTTTAAAGTTGAATGTTGAATAAATACAGTAAAACTTAAAGATGAACCTTTGACCAGTCGATTAGCAAACTCAGATAAATCAAAATTAATTTTTGAGTTTTGAATTGTTGTGTTTGTGTTTGGGTTTATAGTATATACTGCTCCAGTAGACATTGTTGCTTCAGGCAAGTCATCAAATAATATATCGTTTGTAAATAATGACGTTGTAAAGTTTATAGCTATATCTTGATCTGCTGCATTTACTATATCATATCCATCGGTATAATTACCATATATAAGTCTGTTGCCTTGAATTGTTTGAGCTTTTGCAACTTTAGGAACATTGTCATATAACCTTAGTAATTCATCGCTTCCTAAAACTGTATATATTTTACTATTAGTAAAAGTATAAGTTTGTTTAGTATTATTTCCCCATCCATAGTCTGATTTTTTAAATCTTTCTATTACATAAATAGAGTTACTGTTACTAGGTTTAAATAATAAATCTACCTCAATAACCTTATCCGAGCCAGTTTCAAACTCAACCTCAGCAGAGTTATATATGTTTTTCATAGAGCCGTTATTGAAATTGTTTACGTCAAAATCAAAGGGGCCTGGTTGAAATGCCGCTACAGAAAATAAAGAAGTTGCACTGTACTCATTGTTTACATACCTATACCTGTAAGCAAAAGTAATAAACCTAGTATCCATATAATTTTCTTCTCCAGGAACATCAATCATTGTAACCTTAGGCGAAGGAAGTGTGTCTAGTGAAGCAAAACCTGGTGGCCTTAAAATTACACTTATGTCGCTTTCTGTTATACCATCAGCAATTCCTGCTGGATCTGGATAGTTTTGGGTAACGTTTATTTTTCTTGGGGGATTTTTGTCGTCAGTAAAAAACAATAAGTCTTCTATTTTATTAACTCCTGTAATTAAAAACTTAGGATCAAAATTTAACACTTGCTTACTTACAACATGATACGTTAAAGTTTCAGACTGTATATTAAAAGAAACAATTAAATCTAGCTTACCGCCTATTACAGGGTTATTAGAATCATGTATAAACCAGTATATAGTTTCTTTAGATCCATCTTCATAAGCTCCTATACATTGCGCAGAATTTGAAAGGTTTTGGCCACCATAAGCTAATGTCGTAAGCTGTGAGTTACCTTTAGAATTTTCAACAGCACCTATTTCTGTAGTTTCTGTTGCCCCTAATCTTACATTGATAGCGTTTATGTATTGACCTGGCGGAACAAGACGTTCATCAACGCTCTTATTCATTTTACCTGCAATAAAATTTGTATTTACTATTGGCATTTTATTTTAACCATTTATCCTGGCCTCTCATATTCATTAAAAGGCGACCAGGGTGAATATTACTTAATCTAATTTTTGCATTTCTTAACAATGATGACTTGTCTTTTCGTGCTCTGTTTACAATATATTCTTGTACTCCTAATCTACCATTTAAAATAGAATACCTTATGTATGCGTATAAATATTCTTCAAATAATTTGTTAACACTTATATTTGCGTCATCACCATTCTCCATTCCATCCGATACATATTCTAATACAACTGAAGCTCCAGAACCTATTGAGCTAAAATTAATCACTCCGCTTTGTTTGTTAATACTAAATGTAGGGTTTGAGTTAGCTGTTTCGGTATTTAATCCAAAACGAGATCCTATACCAAAATCAAAATACCAACATCCATCTACACACCAACCTTCTTGTCCATCATAAGGGCTATTATCATTTAAATAAATGGTTTTAGCGCCACTTGCAAATGAATTGTCTAGTTGCGAAAACTGAGGTTTTAGGACATTACCATTTTGATCGTATAATATCTTAGCGTTATTATCTTGCAAATAAGTGTTTGCCCATCCTGTCTGTATATTTTCTGTTAAAGGATATAATACTCCATTTAAATACTGTGATATTCTTACCCAGTTTACATAATCAGATGGAAGTATAAACCTTAAATTATCGTCTAAGTCTAATTGTAAAATTTTAAGCTCTTTCATTGCATCGTAATTCAATTCTTGAATACCTCTCTTCGCATGAAATAAAACTTGATACCTATTTAAGTTATTAAGTAATTCATGGTTTCCTTGATACATTAACATAAAGTTATTTACAATATCATTTAAAGAAACATATTGATATGATCCCCAATTCTTATCTTCGGGTATACCTCCTGAATTTGCGTAATATGCGTAATCATTTATATAAGCCATATCTTACGTTTGTATTTGGTTATTTTCTACTTCTTCTTGTTGTCCAAATTGATATAAATCACCTTCTCTAATTTCTATACCTACATATTGACATATCTTAGCCACAATACCAGGTTCGTCAGACAAAGGTAATTCAAAGTCTTGATAATCTAATTGGTTAATATCAAACAAAGGTTCTCCTGAAGCAAGTGTTTGATACGTCCATTTAGGTGGTATTGGATAACGTACATATTCTGCCGTTACACTACCATTAGTTGTTATGGTCGTAGGGTATACTGTTATAGTATTACCTAGCTGTCCTGTATTAGAATCACCTATTACAGATGATGTCGCTCCTCCCAACACATACGCAGGAAATCCTGTTGATGGTGCTGTTAATGGAGAGTTGTTTAAATAAAATATTTTGTTTTGATTCACTCTTTCCACTTCTACTATTCCACTTGTTGAAAATATACCGTAACTATCTCCAATAGTTCCTGCAACACCAAATGGTGAATATGATAAAGTAAGTTGTGTTTGGCTATCTACACTAACTACAAACCCACTGAAACCAGAATAGCTTGAAGCTGCTGTTGTATTTACTACTTGTTGACCTACTTGAACACCGCTTGTTACGAACGTAGCGTTCGTATCAGTCAAAGTGTTTAAACCTGCTGCGGTGGTTACTCCAGACGTTATTTGCGTTGGATAATAATTTACTTTATTTATTAAATAGTAATCACTAGGTAAGTTAAATAAATTATTGCCTTGTTGAGCTAAACTTCTTGTAACAGAAAAACTATCCATTACTTCTACCAAACCTTTTACTATATCAGCATATCCTGTTCCAGATATTCTTTGATTTTCTTTATTAGTCCAGGCATTATATTGATAAAAATAATCTTCAAACAAATCCATTTGTGCTTGTTGAGCATACAAATTAAAATCTTGCGGAGATATATAACCGTAATTATTTTTATTAGCTATAGCAAGGACGGTATTTCTAACAGAGTTTATCATGTTAAATTCTTTTTACAAATATAGTCAAAAAAAAAGAGGTCACTTTTTTTGTAACCTCTGATTTTTTAATAAGAAAATAAAACTTATGCTTGATCAGCAGCAGCTTTAACTCCTAAAGCTATAGCAGTTACAGTAACTGGTACAT